>Ga0247842_10001856_pt1 | contig 33367 bp, 30 predicted proteins | sample LaCruzMarch2015__3_FD_192411 | JGI IMG/M metagenome (GOLD analysis project Ga0247842, IMG submission 192411) | Freshwater microbial communities from meromictic Lake La Cruz, Castile-La Mancha, Spain - LaCruzMarch2015_19m | ecosystem: Environmental > Aquatic > Freshwater > Lake | place: Spain...
CCGATGGGCGGGAAATCCCCAACTCCCGGGCGATGCGCCGCATGCTCCAGCCGCAGAGGAAGTACTTCTTGCGGATCTCCTCGAGGGTGACCATCTTGAGCATTCCTTTCCTCCTGTCGTTGAGCTACGAATCAGCTCCAACGTACAGGACAGAACGCTCAGGTGGTAAACATTATGATGAGCGAAAGAGGCTGGATTGGTAAACTTTTACGCGAGCGTTTACAGTCATATGAAGATATGACCCCGAAGTTAGCTAAAGAGTTCAAAGACACCCCCCAGGAGTGTCGTGCCGGATCCGCCCAGCATGAAGAGGCCGCCCAGATCCAGGGAGAAGAAAAAGGTGGTGAAGCTGGACCAACTGGAGAAGAGAGCACGGTACTCGGGCATCTCGAACTTGCCGAAGATCGATCCCAGCTCGGGGGTGCGCAGGACAAAGTAAATCAGCAAGATGCAGCCAATGCCCAGGAGAAGGTGGATCAGACCGGTCAATTTGGAGGGAGAGATCAGCAGGATCCCCGATAGTCCTCCCAGCAGCAGCAGGGTCCAGACCATCCAAGCCTGCGGCCCGCGCGTGGCATCCCAGAAGGCCGCTGCATAGAAATCGAAGAATGGCAGGAAAAAACCAACAATGATAGCCACAGAGCCAAAAGCCACCAAAGCCCGCCCAATCACGCGCATACTGTTACCTCGCTTTGTTTCGCAACCATGGGGACAGATTTCAAATCAGCTATCGGGATAGACTGCAAATCTGTCCTGATGGCTGCTGTCCCCATTGCTGATCATTATAACCATGCCCTCGAGCGATGTGAATGGATGAACCGCTTCCCCAAAAAGACACTTATGGGTTGCTGTCTTGAGGCGGAGGCGGAGTCCGGTGCAAATAGTCGGCAGTTATGACAATGGATGTCCCCACTGGGGCCCAATCATAGACCTGCTTGGCCTGGTCGGGGATCAGCCCGACGCAACCATGGCTGCCGGTGTAAGTGGGGTCGTCGCCGAAATACTCCTCCGGTTTCCAATAATTTCCGTGAATGGCATAGGTGCGACCGATGAAGAAGAGGCACCAGGGCACATTCGGCACGTAATACTCTTCCGGGCCTCCCAAGCCGCCGCTCATATCGGTTGCCTCACTCTTGGAGCCGACCTCGTAGGATCCGGGCGGAGTGGGCCAATTCCACTTGCCGGTGAGGACGGGATAGTCGTAGACGATGCGCGCCCCCTCCAGAGCGTAAAGGTGTTGCTCGGCCAGGGAGATGAAGATCTGTTTCCGTGCCGGCTGGTCGATGGTCCGGTAGAGATAGACCGCAGCCTGCCAACGATAGAGCGGTTCTTCCGGGAAGACCTGGTCGTTGAAGATCAAGCCATGGCTCCGGGCGGTCAACAGCTCGGGGTAAGCCCAGTGGGTAGGCGTTACATCGAGAAAGGGGGAGGAAGGGCTGCTGCCGGTATCCTCCAATTCCCACCCTTTGGCCCGCACCAGCAAGGTCAAGCCTTCGGCGACGGTGATGGCGCTGCGAGGGCGGAAAGTGCCGTCCGAGAAGCCCTGAAAGAGGAAGAAAGGCTGAAGGTTGAGATGCCGGGCTCCCTCGATGTAAGGGAAAGACCAGTCGTCGGGCGGTACATCGGCGAAGCTGGGGCTTGCATTCTGGATGGGGGGAACGCCCAGGCTGAGTGTCAAGAGTTTGGCGAATTCAGCCCGCGTCAAGGAGCGGTCCGGGTAGAAGTTGCCATCGGGAAAGCCGTCGACCAGGCCTCGCACCTGGAGCAGGCGAACTTCCTGCTCGCCGAGGTGGCCGGCCAGGTGGGGGAAGGGAAGATCAACGGGAGGGAAGGGTAGGGGCGCAGTCGGGGTACTGGGGGTTGCGCTGGGGGATGGGGTCGCGGTCGGAGTTTGGGGAGACGATGGCGTTGTACTTGGGGTCGGCGTGGCAGTGGCGCTGGGGGTCTCGCTAGGGGAGGGGGTAGCGGTGTGGGAGGGTGCTTCATTGGCAGTCGGCGTGGCAGTCGGCGGAACCGGATCTGCCCTAGCCTCTCCGGTAAGGACGAAGGGACTCAAAATGAGCAGGAGGAATAGAAACAGAAGCAGGATGAACGCCTGCTGCCTTCTACAGATTAGTGAGGGTTTACTGGGCAGTAGAGACGACCTCCATCGTGTGGAATACCAATTCCTCATTCTCAAGGTCGACGATTACCAGATCACCAAAGGTGAATCGTCCCTCCAGGATCTTCTCCGAGAGAGGGTTTTCCACCAGTTTCTGGATGGTCCGGCGCAGAGGCCGCGCCCCGTTGGCCGGGTCGTAGCCGCGCTCAGCCAATAGCTGCCGCGCTCGCTCGGTCAATTGCAGGGCGATTCCCTGGCTGCGCAACTCGCGACCCACCTGGCGGATCAGGAGGTCGACGATTTGCTGAATATCCTCCGGCTCCAAGGGGCGAAAGACGATGGTCTCGTCGACCCGATTGAGGAACTCGGGGCGGAAAAGGTGCTTCACTTCGCCCTGCAGATGCGTTTTGACCTCCTCGAAGTCGGGCCGTTGGGAGGCGTCCGCGCGAAAGCCGAAAGGTTTGGCTGTAGCCTGTGAAGTGCCCACATTGGAGGTCATGATCAGGATGGTGTTGCGGAAGTCCACAGCGCGCCCCTGGCCATCGGTCAAGCGGCCGTCGTCGAGGATCTGCAGGAGGATGTTGAAGACATCCGGGTGGGCTTTTTCAATCTCGTCGAAAAGGATCACCGCGTAAGGGCGGCGGCGAACCTGCTCGGTCAACTGTCCCCCCTCATCATAGCCGACGTACCCGGGGGGTGAGCCGATCAAGCGGGAGACGGAGAACTTCTCCATGAACTCGGACATATCGATCTTAATCAGGGCAGTCTCATTGCCGAAGAGGTATTCAGCCAGGGCACGGGCCAGCTCGGTCTTGCCTACGCCGGTGGGGCCTAGGAAAATGAAGGAGCCAATCGGCTTGCGCCGGTCCTTCAAGCCTGCCCGCGAGCGGCGCAGCGCCTCGGCCACAACGCGTACCGCCTCATCCTGGGCGATGATGCGCTGGTGGATGGCCTCCTCGATGTGCATCAGCTTCTCAGCTTCACTGGAGGCCAACTGCGTGACCGGAATCCCGGTCCAAGCAGCGACGACCGAAGCGACATCGTCGCGTGTTACCTCGCGCCCGATGCGGCCTTCCTCCAGGCGAACTTTGGCCCCCGCTTCATCGATCAGGTCGATGGCTTTGTCAGGCAGGAAGCGGCCGGTGATAAACTTTTCGGCCAGCTCGGCGGAAGCATCGATGGCCTCCTCGCTGATCTGGACGTGGTGGTGCTCCTCGTACCGCGTGCAGAGACCGCGCAGGATCTGCTTGGTTTCTTCCAGAGTTGGCTCTTTTACATAGACGGTTTGGAAACGGCGCTCCAGGGCAGCATCGCGTTCCACGTACTTGCGGAATTCGTCCAGGGTGGTGGCGCCGATGCACTGCAGCTCGCCCCTGGCCAACGCCGGCTTGAAGATGGAGGCAGCGTCAATGGCCCCTTCGGCTGCACCGGCATGAACCAGATTGTGAAGCTCATCTACGAAGAGGATAATACCCCCCTCGCCCTTGCGCAATTCAGCCAGGATGCGGCGCATGCGCTCCTCGAAGTCGCCGCGGTACTTGGTTCCCGCGACCACGGCGGCCATGTCCAGAGCCAGCAGACGTTTGTTGCGAAGCGGTTCCGGCACTTGGCCGCAAACGATGCGCTGGGCCAGGCCCTCGACGATGGCGGTTTTGCCCACTCCCGGCTCGCCGATTAAGGCCGGGTTGTTCTTGGTGCGACGGCAGAGGATGTGGATGACTCGTTGAATCTCGATGTCCCGGCCGATCACCGGGTCCAGCTTACTTTCCCTGGCCATCGCCGTCAGATCGCGACTAAACTGGTCCAACTGGGGCGTCGCGCTCTTGGTTTTGGTTTTCTGCTCCGGAGTCAAAAGGGCGCTAACGGTCTGGCGCGCTTTGGGTAGATCGACGCCCATTTCCACCAAAGAGCGGGCGGCGACCCCCTCTTCTTCACGCAGCAAGCCCAAAAGCAGATGCTCGGTACCGACGTAAGGATGGCCCAGCTCTTTGGCTTCTGCATAGGCGAGCTCCAAGACGCGCTTGGCGCGGGGGGTGAGGGCGATCTGGGCTCCGACATAGAAAGATTCTACCTGGTGAGAGGCGCCTAGCAGCTCTTCGACCCGCGCCTTCAGCTCGGCTGGGACCACACCCAGCTTTTCCAAGGTGGTCACGGCCAGATTGTTGTGATCACGGAGGATCCCCAGGAGGATGTGCTCTGTTCCCAAATAATTATGACCCAGGCGATGCGCTTCTTCCATCGCCCAGGTGATGACTTTCTGTCCGCCTTCAGTAAATCGATCCCACATCTATGTTGTCTGTGCCTTGAATAACCTGTGGTGGCTTAATAACCCGCGGCAGCGTGATATTGTACCATGCCCGCCCAACTTCGCTTTTCTCCTCTTCCTGCCTATTTCTTCTTGAATGGCGACATCTCCCGCAAACGCTTCACCACCTGGGGGAGGATCTCCAGGAAGCGGTCCACATCTTCCTCGCTATTCTCACGGCCGAGAGTGCTGCGCAGCGAGCCTTGAGCCAGACGAACCTCGACGCCCATCGCTCTCAGCACGTGCGAGGGCTCCAGGCTGCCCGACGTACAAGCTGAGCCGGAGGAACAGGCGAAGCCCTCCTGATCCATCAGCAGCAACATCGATTCACCCTCGATGAAGTCCACGCAGATGGAGGCGCTGCCCGGCAATCGCTGGCTGCGGTGTCCGGTGAGAATGTAGTCCTCCAGGCGATCCTTCAGCCCTTCGATCAAGCGCTCCCGCAGCTTGATGGCGTGAGCTATGCGGCTGGGCATCTCGGCTTGAGCCAATTCAGCAGCCATCCCCAGACCGACGATGCCGGGGACGTTGGTGGTCCCGGCGCGCAAGCCGCGTTCCTGGCCGCCGCCGCAGACCAGCGGCTGCAGCGCAACTCCTCGTCGGATGTAGAGGGCGCCGACCCCTTTGGGACCGTAGAACTTATGCGCCGAAAGGGAGAGCAAGTCCACCCCCAACGCTTTCACATCGACGGGGATGGTCCCCACCGTTTGCACGGCATCGGTGTGGAAGAGCACCTCGCGCTCATGGGCGACTTCAGCCAAGGCTTGAATCGGCTGGATGGTCCCCACCTCGTTGTTGGCATGCATGATGGAAACCAGCACCGTCTCGGGGGTGATGGCCCGGCGCAAGGATTCCGGGTCGACCAGTCCATCGCTGTCTACGGGGAGGTAGGTGGTGGTAAACCCCTCTTTCTCCAGGGCTTTGGCGCTGTTCTCGACGGCATGGTGCTCGATCGAGCTGGTGATCAGGTGGCGTTTCTTGGAGCCAAGCTTGTGGGCGATCCCCTTTAGGGCGAAGTTGTCAGCCTCGGTTCCGGAACCGGTGAAGATGATCTCCCTGGGGTCGGCATTGAGCAGACTTGCCAGTTGTTTCCGCGCTTCCTCGCCGGCTTGGGCAGCTTCCTGACCGTAACTGTGCAGCGAGGAGGGATTGCCAAACTTCTCGCTGAAATAGGGCAACATGGCCGCAAGCGCCTTGGGGTGTACCGGGGTGGTGGCGGCGTGGTCGAAATAGATGCGTTTCATCCTTCTTTACCCTCCATAATCCGCATAATCCGGGACATAATACTATTTTTAGAAAAAATAGTATTATGTCCCGGATTATGCATGTATTATTTCGGCAACCGGCGTTTTGGGAGGCGCCAGGTCAGCCAGTGTGGTATGTTCCATTATTTCGGTTAACGCCTGCCGGGCGCGTTGCCAGAAAACCCTTGTCAGACAGGAATCCAATTGGCCAACCGGACATGCTGCCACAGGTTGACTCGTCATCAAACAACTGACCAGGGAGAGATCCTCTTCCAAGGCTTCCACCACATCACGGACAGTAATGCTAGAACCAGACCGCGTCAGCAAGTATCCTCCACGGTAGCCGCGAACACTGGCTACCAGGTCAGCACGGCGCAATCCCAGCATGATTTGAGCCAAGAAAGCCCTGGGTACCATGCCCTCCCGGCCGATTCGCTCCAGGGGGACTGGCTCCAGGGAAGACTGGGAAGCCAGGAAGACCATGGCTCGCAATCCATATTCACCGCGTGCTGAGACTCGCATATCCATATATTACTATTTTAGTCAGGAATGACAAGGGCGACGCTTTTTCAAGCCTCGTCTATAATTCTCCCCATGAAAGCTTTTTTCACCTTACGCTTGCAGCTATTCCTGCTGGTCGCAGTTCTCTTCGCGGTGATGACCGTAGGAGCCGGAACCTTCCTCACCCAGCAAGCCCAGGATGCTTTGATTCAAGAGAAAAGCGAAAAAGTAAGCAGTCTCACTCGTCAGATGGCCCTTCAATATCGGGCTGCCATGGACAAGCTGCAGCAACGGCCGGATTTTACATCCAGCGATGCCAAATCTCGCCGAACGATCCTGGAGGCCGAACTCTCCAGCTATACCGCTATTCTCAGCCAGGCTTACCCCAATATTTTCTATGGTTACTGGCTGTACGAGTTCGGCTCCCCCATCGCCTATCGGCCGCAACTGGGGATCAGCATTCTCACCTCACTGGCAGCTCGCAGCGACCTTATTGATCACGATGAAGTTGTCGGATGGGCCTACGCTTATGAGGATCAATCGGTAGTTAACCGCCAACTGAACGCCATTCGATCCTTCTCCTGGCAGATCATCATGATCGTCCTGGGGATCGGCATCTTGGGCGCTTTTTGGATCGGGACCAACCTTTCCCGCGGCGTGACGCGCATCAAGGGAGGGTTGCTGACCATGGAGAGCGATCTCTCCGCCCGCGTTCCCCGTCTCTCCGGTGAAATGGGGCAGATCGGAGGGGCGGTCAACAAACTGGCTGCCGCGCTGGAACAGGCTCATGACTACACCCGCTATGTGCTGGAGAACATCTCCACCGGCATCGTCTCATTGGATCAGAATGGCGTCATCACGGTTTTCAACCCTGCTGCTGAAAAATTGCTGCGCATCCCTGCCGAGAACGCCTTGGGGCACGATTATCAGGAGATATTAGGCCAAGCGAAAGTGCCGCAAGCCTCCAAGATGGTGTCCCTGCTACGTGAGCACAAGAGCGGAGAACAGGCCCTGGTCCTGGTTTCTACTGCCGGGGAGCCGATCGAGCTGGGCCTTTCGGTGGTCAGCTTACGCACTGTCTCCCAACAAGAGGCCGGGAAGGTGTTGACCATCGAAGACCTTTCCACCAAGCGCAAGTTGGAGGAGCTGTTGCGCCGCGCTGACCGCCTGGCCGCGCTGGGCCTTTTCACCACTGGGATCGCCCATGAGGTGCGCAATCCCCTGGCTGCAGTGAAAGGCTACGCCCAACTGCTTCTCAGCCGCAAGCTCATTCAGGAGCAAGGGGAGAAGTACGCTGAGGTGATCGTCGCCGAGACTGAGCGCCTGGATCAATTGCTCTCTCAACTGCTGACCTTCGCCCGTCCCTCCCCCCCGCAGATGGTACGGCTGGAACTGCGCCGAACCCTGGAAAACACCCTCGCCTTGGTGGAAGCGAGAGCCCAGGAGCAGGGGGTGGCGGTCGTTCGGCAGATCCAGCCCACGCCAGCCGTTCTTGTAGACGAGAACCAGATGCAGCAAGTTTTCTGGAACTTGTTCTTGAACGCCATCCAAGCCATGCCTGGGGGGGGAACCTTGACCGTAGCGCTGCGGCGCGAGTACGACGAAGTGGTTGCCGTGGTGATGGATACAGGCACAGGCATCCCAGTGGAGTTGCAGGACAAGGTTTTCGATCCTTTCTTCACCACCAAAGACCGGGGTTCCGGCTTGGGATTGGCCATTAGCTACCGCATCGTCGAGACCTTGGGCGGGCGGATCGAATTTGCCAGCGAGCCGGGGCAGGGGACAACCTTCACTGTCCGCTTGCCGGTGGCGCGCCGACAGCAGGTAAAATAAGTGGGACATAATATTATTTTCTGGAAAAATAGTATTATGTCCCGGATTATAGGAGCAAGAATAGGCAAGAAAGGGGAACAATGAGCGGGAAACGGAAATTCCGCATCTTGATTGCGGACGACGAGGCGGCTTTGCGCAACCTCTTGAGCGAGATTCTGGCCGAAGATCATGTCCAGTTGGAGGAGGCCTCGGACGGCTTGGACGCGTTGGCCAAGCTGCAATTGGGCCCCTTCGACCTGATGTTCCTGGACATCAAGATGCCACGCCGGGACGGACTGGGGGTGCTGGAGGAGATCCGTGGACGCTCGGGGATGCCCCGTGTGGTGGTGATCACCGCTTTCGGCGACTTTGAGATCGCCCTCGAGGCGATGCGCCTGGGAGCCTACGAGTACGTCAACAAGCCCTTCGACATTGCCGAGATCAAGGCCTTGGCCGACAAGGTAGAGGGTTTGCGTGAATTGGAGGAAGAGGCCGATGTGGTGCGCGCCACCCTCTCCGAAGAGAAGCTGGGCGAACGAATCGTTGGCCGCTCGGAGAAGATGCTGGAGATCATCAAGACCATTGGCCGCATTGCCGACTCGCCGGTGACCGTGTTGTTGACGGGAGAGTCCGGCACCGGCAAGGAATTGGTAGCTCGAACCTTGCACCGAGCCTCGCAGCGCGGCGCAAAACTGTTCCTGCCGGTAAACTGCGCTGCCATCCCGGAGACTTTATTGGAGTCCGAGTTGTTCGGCTACGAGAAGGGTGCTTTCACCGGCGCCCAAGTTCGCACCCTTGGCAAGTTCGAGGCTGCCCAGGGAGGAACCCTTCTTCTGGACGAGATTGGCGACATGTCGTTGTCGTTGCAGGCGAAACTGCTGCGCGTGCTGCAAGACCATACTTTCATGCGCGTGGGGGGAAAAGAGAGCATCCAGGTGGACGTGCGGGTGATTGCCGCCACCAACCAGGACATCGAGGGAATGGTCAAGGAGGGGCGCTTCCGCGAGGATCTATATTACCGCCTGAACGTGCTTACCCTGGCCATCCCGCCCCTGCGCTCGCGGCGCGAGGACATCCACGACCTGACCCTCTACTTCTTGGCCAAATACGCGCGCGACTATGGCAAGCCGGTGCAGGGAATCTCCAAGGAGGCCTTGCAACGCCTATGGAGCCACCCATGGCCCGGCAACGTGCGGGAGCTGGAGAACGCCGTGGCCCGCGCTGTTGCACAATCCACAGGGACTATCCTTCTTCCCGAGGAATTCGAACTGACTGTGCCGGAGAAAGAGGAGGAGGTAGAACCCAACCCGGTCATCGTTCCCTTGTCGGTGGCTACCGCTCAATTGGAACAACGCCTGATCCGCGACGCCCTGCATGCATCCGGAGGCAACCAGAGCCAGGCTGCCCGTCTCCTTCAGATCTCCCGCCAGACCCTGGCTACGAAGATGAAAGAGTACGGAATTCAGTAACGGCTACTCCGCTACCACCTTGTAGAGGAAGCCGAAGTCTCCTCCCTGCACCATTGCCTGGATCATCTTCACCCCGGTGTTGGCCTGCACAACCACCCGCAGCAGATTCTTCTCTACGGTAACCTGCGGTTTCCCCAACAGGGTGAGGAAGGTCTCGCCGCGGAAGACTGCTGAATAAGAATCCGCCATGGCCGGCTCGATCTTGGCAAGATCCGCCTGGGCGGAGGCTTCATCCTTGTAGCGCAGAAGAAAGGTCAGCTTTCCTTTCTGGTTCAAGTCCGGGAAGGCGGCGAAGTCGAGGAAGTCAGGTCCCAGCAGGAGCTTCGCCCGCGCTTGAACCGATGGCGTACTGGGGATCTCCCCGCTGTTGGGGTCGAGCGCCGCCAGGGCCTCCACCCCAGGGGCAACCGGCGCCGGGCCGATGAAGAAAGAAGGGAGATCCTGCAGGTTCGCTGCCAGCGCCTTCCAGGTCTCACTGTCGACGATGCGGCTTCCTTCGCCTTGCAGCCCCATGAGAACCTCTTCCCGGTGTACCTTGAGGTCTGGTCCGGTGTAGAAGTGCTCCATCACCATGTATGGAGGCTGAAGGACTACTTGACCCAGGCTGGCCAGCTCGCTCTCAGCTGAGGGAGTGCTGTCGTAATAGGTAGTGGTCCCCACCAGGCGAGCCGTGTAGCCCGAGTTGATCAAAGCGCGATCCAGAGTAGGGGCGTCAAACGAACCCTTGGCGATTTCCAGTGGAATCAGCGGCGACCAGGCTACCGCCTCAAGGGTGCTCCAATCCAGTTTCAGTTTTTCTGCCAAGTCGGGCAGCCAGAAGATACGGAAAAGAGAAGAGCCCAGATCATAAGGGCTGCTCACCTGGCCGAACTGGACCAGGGCCTCGCTCCCGGTGGCGGTGGGGGAGAAGGTCTGCCGCAGCAAAGAGTAGTCCGTGTAAAAGACTCCGCCTCCCTCGGTGAGCAAGCCGGCAGGGAGAGCAGAAACCATGTTTTCGGGCAGGGAGGGAGGCGGGCTTTCCTTGGGGACCAGCGTATAGATCAGGAAGGCCAGGGCGATCCCAATTGCCACGAAGGATATTGCCAGGATCCAACGGCGGTTCAATGGCTGCAGCTCGAACAGGAACCACCAGAGCAGCCACCGGAGCAGGAATGGCTTGCCGAAGGGGTTTCCACTCCGGTGCAAGCGAAGCTGGACATGACCCGCCGTACATTGCAGCGATGGCAGGACGGACACTCAACTTCACCCTCCACGGGGGAGAGATGAAGCACTTCAAAGCGCTCTCGGCACTCTTGGCAACGATACTCGTAAATGGGCATGGCATTTACCTCCATAGTGAATGTAAGGGAATCACCGCGGACCGTCAAATGCAACCTTGGGGTCAGGTCTTTAGATTTAGCGTTTTTCGACTCTCCTTCTTGAAACGCCAAGTCCTGGCGTCATCCAGATCCATTTCGACAGCACCGACGCTAAGGATGGGTTGGAGGAGGGGGTGGATCGGGATAGAGGACCTGGAGACCATCGGGGGGAGGAGGAAGAGGGGGATGTTTCCATGGCAGGTCGTCGAAGAAGCTGAAGGTGAGAGTGCCGGCCATGGACAGGATCAGAAAAGCCAATCCCACGCCGAAAAAGGCGTTGGCTACAGCCTGGTCTTGCGCCAGGAGACCTGCTTGCGAAAGCAGCCAATTCCAGTCGTGGCCGCCACCCCCCAGCAAGGGAAGGGCCATCGCCCGGGCATCGCGCGCGTAGACTGACACGTTGAAGAAACTCTGTCCCAACCAGAAGAGCACCACTGATGCGGAGTAGAAAGAGTGGCGAAGCAGGAAATAGCCAGCCAGCAGGGCAGGGATCAGCAGTTGCATCAGGGTGCCGCCAAGAACGGTGAGGGTGGAGCCGAAGGCGAGAAAAATCCGATGTCCTGCCTCGTGAAAGACCAAGTCCACACGATCGAGAAAACGATAGGTTTCCGGCGAAGTGGCCAGGAAGATTCCGTACACTGTCAGAAACAAGGCGAATAGCAATTTGGCCGTGCGCACCCAGGGGAGCCGCATATCAAAGAGCGTAGGTCTTAACTTACCGCGCGCCTTTTCTTCCCAGCATCAGCTTGAAGGTCAGGAAGAGCAGGCGCAGGTCGGTGCGCAGCGACTGGCTGCGGATGTAGGAGAGGTCGTAGCGCAGCTTGTTCTCCGGTGTGGTCTCGTAAGTGCCATAGATCTGGGCCATGCCGGTCATCCCTGGCTTCACCAGAAAACGCAATCCGTAGCCGGGAACCTCCTTCAGGAACTGCTCTACAAAGACCGGCCGCTCCGGGCGGGGACCGACCAGGCTCATCTCTCCCTTGAAGACGTTCCACAGTTGCGGCAGCTCGTCGATGCGCAGCTTGCGCAACAAGCGACCAAAGGTGAAGGTGCGGGGGTCATTCTCCTGGGCGAAGCAGGGACCTGTCTCCTTTTCAGCGTCCATTCTCATACTGCGGAACTTGGTGGTGACGAAGACTTTCCCCCCCAAGCCCATGCGTTCTTGCCTGAAGAAGAGAGGGCCTGGCGACGATATCTTAATCCCCAAAGTGGCGAGCAAGATAAATGGAGAGAAGAGGATTAGCAGCAGGATCGAGGCGCAAAGGTCCAGGCTCCGCTTCAGAAAACGCTCCACTAGCCGAGCTTGGCCGCGCCAGACCTCCACCATGGGCATGTCGCCAGTGCGGTCAAAGGTCACTGGGTTGGCCAGCATATCGTAGAGCGAAGGCACCAAAGAAACCGGGATCCCCTTCTCCTTGGCCGTTAGCAGGACTTCCATCATCCTCCCGGCCAAATCCGGGGAGGAGAGAAGCAGCAGCTCGTCAGCCTTGGAGGTGCGCAGGACCCTCTCCAACGGCCCCTCCTCGAAATAGGGGAGGTCCGGCAATGGCGGCTCCCCAGGTATCCGCAAGGCCCCCACCACTACCGTTTTCTCTAGCGCCCGGGACTGCTGAAGGAAAGACTGTAGATCCTGCTGCTTTCCCAGCAGCAGCAGGCTGCGTGTTCGAGCCGTGCGGCGCAGGGCGGCGCTGTCCCAGGCGTGCCAGATGGCAGTGAGGATCCAGATCAGCAGATAGGAAACAATCAAGACCAACCGGGGGAAGCCGAACTCACGAATAGCGAAGATGAAGGTCAACTGCAGCACAATAAAGCCTGCCAGGACCGGAACAAGGACCAGCAGGTGATCGATCAGGGTGAACTTTCGCTCTTCCTCATAGTGGCCAAAGATAGCCATTAAAAGGAGGTAAACGATGGTGTAGAGCCAGAAGAAACGGGCGTAGGGGTCGAAGTTCTGGGCGCTGAGGTCAGCCCCGTAGCGAGCCCAGAAAACGACCAGAAAGACAAGGTTGAAAATCAGCGCGTCCCCCAAAGGAAGGAGGATGGAACGCAAACGGCGCCAGCTCATGGCCTTATTCTACGGCTGTGAGCGCATCCAATCCAGTGTACGCCTCAATCCTTCATCCAGCGAAACCTTGGCTTCCCACCCAAGCAAGGCCTGGGCCACGCTCGCATCAGCCAGCGAGCGGTTTATATCCCCCAGCCGTGGCGGGCGATCAACTGGTTGAAAGGGCAGGCCAGCCAGGCGGTAGATCGTTTCCCCCAAGCTGCGGATGGAAGTCTCCTGCCCTCCGGCGACATTCAGGATGCGGCCAGCCACTTCCTCGTTCCCCATCGCCAGCAGCAAAGCTCGGCAGGCATCTTCCACGTAAAGAAAGTCTCGTGTCGCCGTGCCTTCTCCATCCAGGAAAGAGGGTAGACCTCGGGTGGCGTTGCGGCAGAAGAGGGAGATCACCCCGGAGTAGGGGGAAGAGGGATCCTGGCGGGGGCCGAAGATGTTGAAGAAGCGCAGAATGACAGTCTCCAGGAAGCCCAGGTGATGATAAACCCCGCAGTAGGCCTCGCCGGCCATCTTGGATGCGCCGTAGGGGGAGAGTGGGCGCAGTGCTTCCTCCTCGCGCAGGGGGATGCGCGGGTTGTCACCATAGGTGGCTGCCGAGGAGACGAAGACCAGGCGCTTCACCCCAGCCGCGCGGGCTGCCTCCAGCACAGCCAGCGTGCCCCCCACATTTACCTCCTGCACCAGCATCGGCTCCTTCACCCCCCGTTCCACCGAGGATATGGCGGCTAGGTGGAAAACCCCTCCCACACCTCTCATGGCTGCTTTCAGCATCCCTGCATCGCGGATGTCGCCCTTCAGGAACTCGATCGATTGTTGCACATTCCGCAGGTTCTCTAACGAGCCGCTGGACAGATCATCCAGCACTCGCACCCGCCACCCCGCCCGCACTAGTGACTGTACCAAGTGAGACCCGATGAACCCAGCTCCTCCCGTCACTAGAACATTCGTCATCTTGTTCCGATCACCACCTGAAGCATCCGAATTAATCATCGGTCATCCCTCCTCCTTCAAGCCTAATCTAAATGATAGCCCAGAATGGCACATAGATCATCCTTTTCCTGAAAACAGTTAGAATATACCCATGCGAATCCTCCAGGTGAATAAACTTTACTGGCCCCATATTGGAGGTGTGGAGAAAGTCGTGCAACAGCTTGGGGAGGGATTGGCAGCTCGCGGTCATTCCTGTTCCGTCCTCGTCTGTGGCTCGGAGAACGCCACCGAACAACACAACAACGTAACCATCCATCGTGTGAGAACGTCTTTCCGTCTCTCCAGTGCCCCCTTTAGTCTTGATTTCCCAGCAGCCTATCGCCGTCTGGCGCGGGAACATGACATTATTATCCATCATTACCCCAATCCGACCGGGGAACTAGCCGAATTGGCCGCTTCGGTGAAAACACCCAAGCTAGTCCTTTACCATTCAGACCTCGTACGACAGAAGCTGCTCAAGCCGTTGTACGATCAGGAGAGCCACCTGTTCCTGCGACGAGCACGGGTCATTGTATGCACTTCTCCCAACTACGCCAATACCTCTCCTCTTCTTCGACGGTTTGCTCAACGGCTCCAAGTGATCCCACTTTCGGTTGATACCAGTCTTTACCAACCAGCCGGTTCCATACACCCGGTGCTAAAGGCGCTGAGAAACGCGGATACCCGCATCGTCCTCTATGTGGGACGCTTCTGTTATTACAAAGGCCTGGAGTCCCTCATCCGCGCAGCAGCGCGGCTACCGGATGAAGTGAAAATAGTGCTGGTGGGGAAAGGGGAAGAAGAACACCGCTTGGTAGCCATGACCAAAGAGTTGCGCTTGGAGAAGCGCCTTCTTTTTCTACCACCCGTGACGGATGAGGAGCTGCCTTCGCTCTATCGCGGAGCAGACCTTTTTGTTTTGCCATCCATTGCACGCAGTGAGGCGTTTGGCCTGGTGGCCATCGAGGCGATGGCTTGCGGGATTCCGCTGGTGACGACGGAAATCGGAACCGGTACTACTTTTCATAACATCTCGGGTGTTACCGGATTGGTCGTTCCACCCGGCGATCCGAAAGCGCTTGCCAAGGCTGTTCAACAAATCCTTCAGTATGAGACCCAACGCAATGAAATGGGGAAGAACGCTGCAGATCGCGCCAACGCTGAATTTTCCCGTACCGTATTCCTGGATCATTGGGAGCGCCTTTTGCTAAAGGAAGCTTAGCGTCGGAGAAGTCTCATGGCTCGGCGTGCGTTCAACAATCCCCAAATCCGAAGGTCTACGGGTATCCAGGAAAAGATCGAAGCTGTCACCTTCCATAAAGTAGATTGCCACCCTATCGGTCGGCGAATACGGGTCAATTCTTGCCGGACCTTGGATCCCTTCACCTCGCGCAGTAAGAGTAAGAATGCGAAAGAGAAGTAATCCCGACGCGCCCATTGCGCTTTCTTGCGTGGTAAGTCGGTAGCTGAATCAGGGTATTCCTTCAACACTCGCTCGCGCGCAATCGCTACGCAGCGTAGTGTTTCTGTGACGTCAGTTGATGTGGAGCCGATGCGAAAACGATAAACTGCTATCGGGTCCGACACGAAATCGTATCGAGTAATCCTGGCGCAGTACATGTGGAATAGGAAATCTTCAGAGTGACGGAGGTCCTCCGGAAACCCACCAACCTCCAGGCAAAGCGATCTTCGCGCGATAACGGTATCCATGGCGATAAAATGGCGATCGAGCATTTCATCATAAATCTGGCCTCGCATATTCTCCCCAGGGGTAACCCTCTCCCGGCCAATAACCCTTCCCCTCTGGCCATAATATTCCTGCACAAAACCACCGAAGATGACTCCTGCACTCGGATTCTCAAGGGCTTTCCCCATTTGCTTGGTTAGTTTTCCGGGCAGCCAGACATCGTCTGCGTCCAGAAATGCAATCCATTCGCCTTGCGCAAGGGTGATGCCGGCATTCCGGGCTGCAGCCTCTCCTTTATTCTCCTGCCTGATCAAACGAAGGTCATCACGACTTCTCAGCAGTTCATATGTTCCGTCCGTGGAACCATCATCAACCACAATCACCTCAATCGGGCGGTATTCCTGTTTGAAAACGCTTTCCAAGGATTCGGGGAGGAACTGGCAGGCATTGTACGCTGGGATAACGATAGACACCAAGGGATTGTTGGCCACGGTCAGTCCTCTTCCGGGAAGAAATCCCGGTGAAGTTCTTCCATGTTGATTTTCGCATTGTGTCGATTTGCCACAACTTCCCATGCCCTTCTTGCCAGTTTCTCGCACAATAATGGGTGATCCCGCAGTTCTTGTAACCCCTGCCGAAGAGCAGATGGACTTGGGTCATCCACTACCAGTGCAAACTTTTCCTGCCTTGCATATCTGGATACGAATGCATAATCAGGCGCATGGACCAGGATTGCTCTTCCCGAAAGCATGTATTCATAAAGCTTGCTAGCGGTTGCAGTCTCCACGACCGTTCGGAAGGCCTTTTTGAATGAAAGTGGAAGGTAGAGTGCATCCGCCATGCTTTGACGGAGGAGTAGTTCTTTTTGTGGAAGAAATCCCCATGAAACATTTGGTCCACATAAGTCAATATCATATAGATTCTTTACATTCTGGGGAGTAAATACTTCCAATCTCGCCCATGGCAGCGAACCTACTGCGCGAATCAATGCTTCAAACGCGTCTGCTTGAGCCCAATAAATAGAACCAGAATAGAGCACTACAAACGGAGAGCGCAGGGCGCTCTGCTCAAAAGAGGGTGAGCTTGGTGGAATGGTCACTGAATTCGGGAGTACACAATAATTGGCTTTGAAGTGGTTTTGGAAGTATTGCTGCAAGCTTTCCCCCATAACGTAAACGCGCGAGGCATCACAAAACAGTCGCTTCTCTCTTTCGGTTGCGTATAGGCTCTGCAATAACATGGTGTTTTGCCGATAGAGGTCCATCATCAACAACGAATAGGGTTTGCGAAAAAGAGAACTGAGATTGTGCCCCCCCAGAAGCGCAATGCCTCCATCTGAGCAGAGCAAAAGGTGTCCAATGTCTTCAGCTTGTAGGACTTCTGTACCAACTCGAAGCAGCTTGCGTAGTTGCCGAAAGAATTGAATGTTGCCGCGAAACTTGCCCAGGAAGTGAGTTAGTGGGGTAGGCAACCGTTTTTTCATCCAGATAGCGAGATGGGAGTCAGATGATGACTTCGTTTCATCTTTTTCGTCGTAGTACCAACTTCGAAAGGGGAGCGGGAGACGAATGGCTGGCGCGGTGTTCCAATGGCTGGTCAACAATGAGGTCCGGTCTTGAGGAAAATGTTGAATCAAGTTATAAAGCATATTGGGAGAGCCACCGCTGCCATGTGGGGCGTATGAACTTATTATTAAAAGCTTCTTGGATTTTTCCATCATCATATTATACAAGATGAAGGCGGCTCACTTTCCTACCAATCAGATCTATGTTGTTGGCGGAGCAAGGTGTGCAAATAATCTGCAAGCCCTTCGCCAACGCGATCCGCGAATACTGGACATAGAGAATAACGAACAATATTTCATATTAACTGGAGCGGTTTAATCCCTTCCCTCCACAGTTCTTTCATTGTTTCCACATAGTGTTGTTCAATCCATGCACCGAATGAATACATTTCTGAACAGTGTAATTCCTCATATTTTTCCTTGAATCGTTTCTTCTGCAACAATTTCTCTCGGAAAAATGCGATTGCGCTAAGCGGCTCTCGAATAGTTGCTGAAACCATGAATGGAAGGCTCTCCAGCAGGTCACTGATCGTTTGCCGATTCCATGGACGATTGGCGGAAATCCTGGCAAGATGGCGATAATAAAATTCCGGTCGCAAATGAAGATCATGTTTTTCGACCATACCGAAGGATTGCATTACCCGCAGATGTTCGTCGGCAGCCAGATTTACAAAAGTTGGAGCCCTTAAAGGAGTAGCTTGAAGCCATGGGATCGCAAACTCCCATTTGTACCGATTGTTTATTGCTGTCGATTCACCATCTCGAATGTGACCTTCTCCAATGAGAGCAAGCGGGAGATCCAGGAAGAATATCTTCTTGGCGGCAATACCAATTCCAAGAAAGCCGACATCAAAAAATGGATTTTCAAAGAAATGCTTTCCTTGAGCTTGTATCCGTTTTAAGAGATATGTCGAAAAGAAGAAACAAGAAGGATGCCCGGTTTCCAAACGCGCTCTATATTGCTGCCGAGGACCGATACTCCAATCGTTGCAAGCCGCTATGGCTGCTTCTTCTGCATCGATTTCGTAAAGGGAACCACCAAATCGACTCATTCGATGTAATGGGATCTGCTGCAGTTCCTCTCTCGTATTGAATTTGGCAGATCCCACCAAGAGTATTTCAATCTCGCTATGAGAGCGTAGGACATTATTGGCAATCTCTAAAGCATGTGGCGTTAATGCATCATCATCGGCCAGAAAGAGTACGTACGATCCCGAAAGTTGTTCGCAGAACGCTTCTAGCTGATAAGCGTCTCTTGTGTTCTGCGGGTTCCTGAAAAAACGGATACGGGAATCGGATATACCTGCCAATGCTTCAACTGCAGGTGGCGAAGACCCATTATCAACCAGGAGGATTTCGAAATCACTATATGTTTGGCGGAGTATGCTATCCAAAGACTGCTTCAAAAGTGCTGGCCGATTGTATGTGGTTAGAAGAATGGAAAAGGATGCCATATTTGATTAAGCTCCTACCTTGGGGTTAAGTTGCAGAAGCATACAGGACAATAATCCTTTTATTCCTAGCTTGGAGCGAGCTTTCTCGATCTCCTGCTTGCGAGCATAATTCTCTGAAATTAACACGTCAATTGACCAAACATTATAACAGATTGTTAAATTCGTGGGTTGTTGATCGTAAAGTAAGGATTTTCCTAGCAGATTGTGATTTGGCGGTTTAGCAGAATGGTGTTTTCGCATTCTCATTCCAGGCAGTTTATGCAAGCATATTCAGCTTTTCGGACTGCCTCCTTCATGTGTGACCTTAAGTATTGTATTATACACAATGAAGCAGGCTTGGATGACACAATACCGAGTAATGGAGATTGGCAGCTGCCAATCATGTTAGAGAACTCCTACAATTCCTGTGTTCAAAAGTCCATTCCGCTCGAACTTTGGAAGGAAGGTGCTGATGAGTAAGCTCATCTTAAGGTTATGGCATTGGGTTCCCCAAAATATTAGGACTAGAATATCGCCTTTTCTCGGGGCGCTGGCAAGTCGTTATCCCTCGGATAAAAGAAGCGGAATCCACCCGGAGGTCATCGCACTTCGTTGCTTGGGCCAAGGAATCAATGCGCTAGAACAGAAGAAAGCTCTCGTTGTGGCTCTGTCGGCTGACTATGACAACGATCGACGGGGGGCAAGCGGAGAGTTTTTTTCTTATGGCTTAGTCTTAGAAAAAATGGGGTTTACAGTGCGCCAGTTCGACCCCTACGCTTGGGCGAGGAAATGTGGGAAGAAAACTGCATCAGAGGGTCTCTATGAGGTCGTTGGTCTATTCAATCCTAGCACTATTCTTTACTTTCATTATTTAGATATTGTCGATCATGAAATATGGAAAAAGATCTCAGCAATCCCTGAGATAAAGACGGCTATCTTCTATTACGACGATGACTGGAGGCATGGGGAAACCAGGCAGTTGGAGCAAAACTTTAATGCAATTCTCTCAACATGGCCGGGCGCTCAAACTGCGCGGCCGGACTATACAGGTCAAGTCATCATCACGCAGTTTGGCATCAACCCAGACTATCACCGGGATTTGCACCTAGCCAGAGATATTGATGTCTCCTTTATCGGCCAGAAATATGGGAATAGAGAGCGATACATCAGCTATTTGATGAACAAGGGGATTCATGTGGAGGTATTCGGCTGGGGGTGGGAGAAGTCCAGAAGACTGAACATGTTTGAAATGGTTGAGATCCTTAATAGAAGTAAAATCACAATCAACTTTTCAGAACAAGGCAAAGGGGCATACCTGACCATCAAGGGCAGGGTATTTGAGGCAACCGCATGCGGAGCATGCCTTCTCACCCAGTCATCAGCAGGCATTGAGCGATACTTTACTCCTGATAAGGAGATTATCTGCTTTCGTACAGAAGAGGAACTACACGAACGCGTGTTATACCTGTTAAAAAATGATGCAATTAGAAAGGAAATCGCTGTTGCTGGTCAAGAGCGGACGCTCAAGGAGCATACGAACGAAAAGCGATTGCAAATGATTCTCGACCGTCTCGCCAATCCCGGAAGCTGACTTTGATGCAGCCAAGTCTGGATACTCTTAGTGGTTTTCTATCAGTCTTTGATAGAACAAAAAACCTTTAAGGTATTGGATAGGGGATACCATGCAATGGCCCCATATTTCATTCCCAGGCATCGATCCGAATCTGTTTAGCCGCGATACCGGCTTGAGTTAGTCCCTCTTTCAAGGATTTAAGCATCTCTGGCGGGCCAGACAGGTAAAAAACGGAATCCTGGAGATCCCCTATCTTTTCCGCTGCGCTCAATGCAGCAGCAACAGAGAGTCGTCCCGGCGAAGCCCAAGCAGGAGCATCCTCTTCAACATAGGCATGCCAACGAAAGCGTTGCCACCGCTGCCGTGCGGCTTCCAATACTTCAGAGTAAACCAATAGTTCGGGCGTTCGCACGCCATAGAGTACACTCATTGGCCCCAATTCAGGGGCATCGCTGGCCAGGAGCGAAATGAAGGGAGTGATACCCGTACCTCCGGCAATCAGCACAATGCTTTTCCCGGGAAGCGGCTCTACCACGAAATCGCCGTACGGCAGCTTGACCCAAACTTGGTCCCCTTGTTTCAAACTCATAATCCGCCAGGTGAACGCGCCTACGGCTGATACGGTAATCCGAATCTCCGATCGCAACTGAGGCGGTGAGGCGATGGAGAAGACCCTCGAATCCGGCCAATAACTGGCAGGATCGTAAGGGTCAATGGCTAAATGCATGAATTGCCCCGGTTGGAAACGGGGCACAGCGCGCTCCGTTGCCAAGAGAAGCGAACGGACTCCAGGGGCATGATCTTCAATCTGGGCGACTGCGGCTCGAATCCGGGCAGGTTGTGGCATGGTTGGTCAGTGTTACTTGAAGAATTGCTCAAATACAGTAATCATGTAGTTGATTTCGGTTTCCCCCAGACCTGGATATACCCCCACAAAGAAGGTGTCGGTGGTGATTTTGTCGCTGTTGCCAAGATTCCCCACCACCCGGTGCTCAATATCCATGTACCCTGGGTGGCGCAGCAGGTTGCCGCTGAAAAGGTTTCGCGTCTCGATCCTGCGCTCAGCCAGGAAACGAAGCAGGGCCTCGCGGTCGAACCCGCAGCCGTCTCGCAAGGTGATGACAAAAGCGAACCAGGAGGGATCTGATTTGGGCGTAGCCTCATGGAGAATTAGGCGGTCTTCGAACTTCCTCAGACCCAGCTTCAGGTGGGCGTGGTTCTTCCTGCGGGTCAGGCCAAAATCCTCCAACCGGTCTAATTGGGCGCAACCGATGGCGGCCTGGATGTCCGTGGCCTTCAAGTTGTAGCCGATGTGGGAATACACATATTTATGATCATAGCCGGGCGGCAGCGCACCGAATTGTTGGGAGAATCGGCGCCCGCAGGTGTTGTTCTCACCGCTCGCGCAGTAGCAATCGCGCCCCCAATCGCGGATCGAGCGGGCGATACGGGTCAGCTCTTCGGTGGAGCAGATCACCGCCCCCCCTTCTCCCAAGGTAATGTGATGAGCCGGATAGAAAGAAAGCGAGCCGATGTGGCCAATACTGCCCGTCTTGTGACCGTCATAAAGCGACCCGAGCGCATCGCAATTGTCTTCGATCACCCAAAGATCATGCTTGCGCGCCAGGCCCATGATGGTTTCCACCTCCCAGGGATTGCCAAGGGTGTGGGCCAGCATGATTGCCCGCGTTCTAGGGCCAATCGCGGCTGCAATTTGTTCGGGGATCGCATTGTAGGTACCCAGCTCCACATCCACGAAGACCGGGATCAAGCGGTTTTGAAGGATCGGGGCGACAGTGGTGGGAAAGCCCGCAGCAACGCTGATGACTTCATCGCCTGGTTTCAACCGACGGTCGCCCAGCTTCAAGCTGGTAAGAGTCGCGATCGCGACGAGGTTAGCTGAAGAGCCGCTGTTGACCAGTAAGACCGAATCTACATTGAAATACTCCGCCAGCCGTCCTTCAAACTCCTCTGTGAACCGCCCCGCTGTGAGCCAGAAATCGAGGACAGCGTCGGTGGCACGGCACAGCTCTTCCGGACCGAAGACGCGCCCGGCATAATGAACCACAGACTCGCCGGGCGCAAAATGGACGTTCTCCTGACGCCGCTGCTGATATTCCGCCACCAGAGAAAGGATCTGCTCTCTTATCGCGGATAGATCTGCCTTCTTTTCAACGGTCGACATAGCAAGTCCCTGTTGCTTCCGGCCTATTGCACATGCGGAGAACCAGCAGCGAGATAAGTCCGAATCTCTTCAATGCAGCGTTGGCGCGAAGTGTTATCGCCTTCCGTATAAAACGAATGATACCAATCCGCTGTTCGCTGAATGGCCTCCCGGAAATCCCATCGGGGACGCCAGCCCAGTTCCCAGGTGGCCTTGTCGATGCTGAGCCGGAGAATCGTTGCCTCGTGTGGTTCCCCAGTGTTGCTGACATCCGTCCATTGCCCGTCACCCCAGGCATCGCAGAAACGCTGAACCAGGTCAGCAACGCTAGCTTCTTGACCTGGGAGCGGGCCGAAGTTCCAGGCCGAGCACCAGCGGGGATCTTCGCTCTTGGCCATGCGCGCGGCCAGCAACAGGTAGCCGGAGAGCGGCTCCAAGACATGTTGCCAGGGACGAATGGCTTGCGGATTCCGAACCTTCACGGGCAAACCCTGCAACAAACGAGCCACGATATCCGGGACGATACGATCGCGAGCCCAGTCGGCGCCGCCGATCACATTGCCGGCCCTGGCACTGGCCAGCTTCACTCTATGTTCGCCGAGGCGCGAGGGATGGAAGAAGGACTGACGATAAGAAGAAACCAGTAGTTCACACGCGCCCTTGCTGGCGCTGTAGGGATCAAATCCTCCCATAGGGTCACACTCGCGGTAACCCCAAGGTTGCTCCCGGTTCTCGTAGCATTTATCGCTGGTGACCACGACGATCACGCAGGGGCAGCCCGCTTCCCGCACGGCATCGAGCAATGATGCGGTCCCAATGACGTTCACCTCCCAGGTTTCGCGCGGCAAGAGGTAGCTTTCCCGGACCAGCGCCTGGGCAGCGAGGTGGAAAATGAAGCTTGGTTGTGTTTCCACAATCACGCGTTTCAGGCGCGCAGTATCGCGGATATCCGCATCATAGTGCGCATCGAGGAGCGCCTTCACTTTCGAGGCATTGAAATTGCTTGGGTCGGTCGGGGGAGGAAGAGAGTAACCTGTTACGAAGGCGCCCAGTAGAGAGAGCCAAATCGCAAGCCAGGAACCCTTGAAGCCGGTATGGCCAGTGACCAACACACGCTGACCTTGAAATGCTTCCGCAACTTCATTGTCTGCCATCAATCCCCCCAAAGCTTCCAGGGGCAGTTGCCTGATGCCCATAATTCCTCCAACGTGCGCCGGTCGCGCAAGGTGTCCATCGGCTGCCAGAATCCTTCGTGCTGATAGACGGCCAACTGCCCATCCTGGGCCAGGTTCTCCAGGGGCGTACGCTCCCACAGCGTTTGATCGTCGTCTATGTATTGCAGAACCCCCGGCTCCAAGACAAAAAAACCACCATTGATCAGGCCACCATCGCCTTTGGGTTTCTCCTGGAAAGCGCGCACCAGGTTTCCCTCAGTGACGATCGCCCCGAAACGCCCAGGCGGGTGAACCCCGGTGACGGTCGCAAGTCTGCCCTGTTCTTTATGGAATTTGATCAATCGAGGGATGTCCACATCGCTCACGCCATCCCCATAGGTGAGCATGAAAGGCTCATCGGCGAGGTAGCCGGCCACCCGCTTGATCCTCCCTCCGGTTTGCGTATCCAGGCCCGTATCAACCAAGGTGATCTTCCATTGTTCAGCGTGGCTTTGATGAACCTGTAAGGCATTCTTGGAGACATCGATGGTGACATCGGCGTTGTGCAGGAAGTAGTTGGCAAAGTACTCTTTGATGAAGTAGCCCTTGTAGCCCAGGCAGATGATGAAGTCGTTGAAGCCGAACGCGCCATAGATCTTCAATATGTGCCAAAGGATCGGCTTCCCGCCGACTTCCACCATCGCTTTGGGCCTGATCTCTGTTTCTTCACTGATCCGAGTGCCTAAGCCGCCGGCTAGGATCACAACCTTCAAGGTTTTCTCCCTTCTTGTACTGGCGTAGATTTGGAGCATCGTGCGGCTTCCAGAAAAGTTGGGACAGCTGCGAGCGAATCCAAAACCCAGTTCGGAATAGTCAGATTCATTTGGATCGCAGTGGTTCTCTGGGAGGAAAATCCGGGGCGGTTAATTAGAATAGACGGAGAACCAAATGCCTGAGCCATGGCAATATCACTCTCTGCGGAATCTCCGATAACCAAGATCTCACAAGGCTGGCATTGCTCACATTCTTGAATGAGTTGAAGCATATATGGGTTCGGCTTCCCAACTTCGAAATCCACTTTCCTGCCAGAACAGGCTTCTAATGCTGCAACCATTGCCCCACATCCAGGTTCCGCCGTACCGTTCTCACCTGGATAGCTCCTATCTCTATTGCAGGCAAGAAACTGGGCCCCTTGGACGAGTGCATGTAATCCCAACCGGAGTTTTTCGTAGTTGAACAGACGGTCCAGACCAACTACCAGGAACTGAACTGGCGGTTCTGAGGCGACATGGATCCCTGCAATGGTGATCTCTTCGGCCAGGCCTTCCTCGCCAAGGATGAGTACCGGCTCTCCACGCCACAGTTCTTTTAAAAAACTGGCAGCTGCAAAGGATGACGTAAGAATTCGGGAGGTCGTGAACGAGATGCCGTAGCCATTCAACTTTTCCTGGATTTCTTTCCGTGTGCGAGCTGAATTGTTAGTAACAGCATATACGCGATAGCCAAGTTGGGAGAAACACTGGATAGCTTTAAAAGCCCCCGGGATTAGTCTGCTGCCCTCATACACGACTCCATCTAAATCAAGAGCAATAACTCGAACCAAAGCTAGCGCACCGACTCTTAGTATACCAGCGCCTTCGATATTCGATGGTGGTAGTTTCAACTATTCGTACCTTCCACCAGCTTCCTCGATCAGCCTTTTGTATCTCGCTTCAAGCATGACAATGCGTTGTGCATCTTCACTAGCGATCACGGCGTAGTAATCTCTCTTGTTTTTTAGCCAAAGCAATTCAAAACCGACAGCTTTGAGGATGCCTTTATCAGCATTCTCCTCCAAGGCTCCGGGACAGCCGAAGATCACCTTGCGTGTTTCAAACCGATCCAACGATCCCTCGGGAAGGGTACGGAAAAATGGGAGAGAAGCTGCCGATACGCCTCCTCCGATGGCTGTTTCCAAATTCTTGGTTTTGGCTTTTTGAAGGATGTCCTTGGTAATGTCGAAAATCTGTGGACTATTGATGTCGTCTCGGGACAATCCCATAGAGCCAGTCATGTCTACCCGGCCAACAACGACGCCGTCTAGTTGATCACTCTCGGGCATCTCCAACATAGCTTGGAAATTCTTCCAGCCATCTTGGGTTTCGATATTTACGCACATACTAATCTGGTCCCGTTCTTCATTGGGGACGGCCAACTTGACCCCATTCAGAAATTTCTTGAGCGCAAAAGCGCTTTCAATCATCGGGGCAACAATCCGATTGACTCCAATCGTTCGACACTCATAAATATCCCTCATGGCTTCGCACCCCCCGATCTTCAGGGTAAGGTCCAAGCCAGCCTTTGTCACGACTTCCTTTAAGCGCAGGGCTTCTTCCAGGCGCGTCCCCTCCGCTTCGAATTCAGCTTTCACGCCGACGCAATGGTGATTCTCCCGAAGATCGATGAGTGCATCGACCATCTTTCTTTCAATGAGGTTCATCTTCTTTCTCCTTCCCTATCTGGCAGCAATGGAATGAGCATATTATCGCAGAGTTCCTCTCGACTGAGGAAGGGCGATAGATCTTCAAGGGGTTTGGATACGATTCTCCCATCAGGAAGTTTCACCGAAGCTGCTTTTGGTGCGAACGGCTGTTCTTGATTTAAGAAGACCTCACATATCACGGGCTCCTCTCCATGCATTGTCTCATCGATTGCTTTTGCCATCTCAGGATGAGATCTACAGCTTCGATAGGAAAACCCGTAGGCTTTGGCAATACCGGACATTTTTGGGAAACCAACCCCGCTTTCCGGTCCGGTGCCAATGAACGGCTGCCCGAAGAAGCTTTCCTGGGTTTGGCGGATCGAATGATACCCACCATTGTTAAGGAGAAAGATCTTAATGGGAAGATGATGGTAGGCGATTGTGGCGAGTTCCTGGAGATTCATCTGGATGCTCCCATCTCCAGCGATGCACACGATCTTCTTGCCATGGGAGGTAAAACTGGCCCCGATGGCTGCTGGGAGTTCATAACCCATTGACGCGCAACCCGAGTTGGTAAAAAGCCTTTGCCCTGGCTTGATGTGAGCTGCCTGGAAAGTCACGACGCAAGCAGATCCATTGGAGGTGACGATCGTCTGATCTTCAGACAATTGGGAGGTAAGGCAATCGATGAAGCAGTAGGGATTCACGCGGCTTTCCTGTTTCCAATAATCAGGGAGAACGACCGGATAACTTCTTCTGCGTTCCTGGCACCATTCCAGCCAGGGGGATCTAGCCATTTCACGCTGTGGAAGGATCCGCAGCAAGGTTCGGATGAAATCGGCAACATCGGCATGAATCGGCAAGTCAGGATGGATCGTGGGTTTGCGAAGCTCGAGAGGGTCTATGTCCACAATGATTTTGAAAGCGGATCGAGCAAAGGTGCTCCAGTTATAGCCAATCTGGCGGATGTTCAAGCGGCACCCCAAGACCATCAATAGGTCCGCGTTTTGTACGGCGAAGTTGCCTGCACGATCCCCAATTGTTCCTGGTCTCCCGCAATAGAGGGGATGATCGTCCCAGAGCAGATCATGAGCGTTCCATGCGGTTGTTACAGGGATTCCCATACGTTCGATGAAGTCCAGAAAGTCTGCATAACCGCCAGAAGAGCGAATTGCGCTACCTGCCAGGATAACTGGACGCTCGGCCACCCTAATCCGTTCTATTAGCTCTTCGACCAATTGAGTGGAAATAATAGGGGGCACTTGATTTTCATCCTCGGTGAGATCGTAAGGTTGAAGAGTCGTTTCATCTACGAAGGCGCCTTGCACGTTCATCGGAATATCCACCCAACAGGGGCCCGGTCGACCGGCTCGACAGAGATAGAGAGCGCGCTCCAAATCATGTCGTATCTGCTGTGGATCAGTAACCATTACTGCCATCTTGCAAATCGGGGCTGCGACTTGGATGATATCGCACTCTTGATCCCCAAGTTGTCGTAGGTCTAGGCCAGTGCTGCGAACTGTTGTATCATAACGGACCTGACCGGAGATGATTAGCATAGGGATGGAGTCGACCCAAGCGCCAAAGACCCCATTCAGAGCGTTGATGCCTCCAGGTCCTGTTGTGACGCAAACAGCAGCCGGCTTACCACTGAGACGGGCGTAGCTCTCCGCCGCCATTGCTGATGCCTGCTCATGGTGATTGCAGATATAGGTCAAATCCGCGCACTTCCCGATTGCATCGTTCAGATGCATGGCGCCTCCACCCGTAACCATGAAGACATGTCGGACTCCATAATCGGCAAGCGCTTTGGTAACGTAGTCAGCAACTCGTATCATTTGATTCCTCGGTCATCCGCAGATTTGTTCTAGTATCACTCATTTCGCCAAGCCGATCCTTATGGCCACACGACTCCAGATCAAATCAGAAGGTGCCGTTCCAGTTGCGGATCAGCAAAGGGATTTGCCAACTACGCGATGATGCCAGCGTATTGTCTTATCAATTGCCGTGGACAGATTAATCGTTTGTCGCAAGTAGAGTTCCGTTTCAACGCGCTGAGTGGAGGGCACATACCTTTCGGTAAGCTTTCCCGGCACGGGCTGCTCAAGTATTTCCACAGGCGGTGCCGCAACGAAGGCTGCTGCTACAAGTTTGGCAATCTCGGCAATAGCATATGCCTTTTCTGATCCGACGTTATAAGGTCGGAAAGGCTGGCCTCTGAGAAGGATTGTCCATAACCAAATCGCCAAGTCCGCTGCGTAGAGATAGGAACGGTATGGAGAACCGTCTCCTTTAACCATGATCGGACCGCCTTTCAAACCATCAGCGATAAAATTCCCGATCGCGTAGTGACGGTCGAGAGGCAGATAAGGGCCGACGAACGCAAAACAACGTGCGATCGTCACTGGCAAGTTGAATTCACGCCCATACTGAAGGCACAGGTGTTCTGCCATCCGCTTCCCGTTGTGATAAGCAGCACGGGAGTCCATCGGATCCGGGGCGCCTCTGTATTCCTCCGAGATATGGGAAATGTTGGAGGGTTGTTGGCCGTACACTGCTCCCGAGCTGAGGAAAAGGAACTTTCGAGCGTTGCGCTGGACGGCAAATTCGAGGGCTCGCTGCGTTCCATTCACTATCGTTTGCAGCATCTCCAAGGGTCGCTCTCGATTGCTGATAGCGTCTGCTTCCGTAGCAGCGTGGATGATATGGGAGAATTCCCCTTCTGGAAAGTTGAACGAGCGAATGTCGCCTTTCCAGGTTTGAACTGCTGGGTTAGCTGCAATGTGCGGAACCTTGGCTACAAAGGCGTCCGGATTTCTTGTAAGGATTGTTGCATTGACATTCAATTTGAGCTTCTTATTGGCCCGGAGGAGACTCTCCAATAGCCAACAACCAACGAAACCGGTGCCGCCAGAGATGAAAATGCGCTGCCCTCGCATATCTTCCCAAAGACCCAAAGTTGATTGAAAAATGTAGTTCAGATCATCATTCAGCGGGTTCCGCATTTTGTCTGCAATTCATCCATATTTTTCGTTAAAAAGATCAAGCTCAGATCGATCCAGGGTTAGTATTAAGTACTTAGCGTCATGCAGCTTCTTTCTATTATGACAAACCTAATTAATACCGCTAGTGTAAATATGCTTGATATCATAATTTCTTCATTATCAGCAAAACTATATAATTATCTTTTATTCATCATTATTGCAGATATTTCGATAACCATTCATCGTAGTCAGAGTTATCATCTAATATAATTGTCTTAATAGTGGATGCAGGATATATGGTTTCAATTTTAAGTGCTTCTGCAAAATCACTCATTTCAATTCTTGGAAGCGGAAAGTTATTTAAATCATCAAGTTTACTCCGCCTAGGAATCAACGATAAGTGCGCCACGGGGTCAAAAGCAAGTAATACATTTAAACCAGAGGCGATAGTAATGACGAGACCGCAGCAAACTGCAACAGCGCGTTTCAATTCAAGCGGGATATCGTTGCCATCGATTTCCGGTGGACAAGGATTGCGTTGATGGTAGTTCCAAAGAACATCATAGCCTCGTTTTCTTAGATGGTTAGCGAGGTCAATCCACCATTGCCAGCAAAACGTCTTGATTGATTGACCCAATGGATTGATTAGGACAGTTTTCCCTTCCCGTAGACCTCGAGATCGTAAATACTCTCTTCCTTGATCTAGTTCACTGGAAAATAATGAACGAGGAGGAGAGTAAGAGGAATGTAGAGACAATCCAAGCCGCGCCTTAAAATAGTCGAGCTGGCTTATTCCTTTATACCCAAGAAACTCAACTTCCCCGCATTTATATTTTGGATATGCTATGAATGGAATTCCTGGTCGTGGAATTAGATCCGATGAACCACCATAATAGACCGCGTCGATGATTTGTGCATTACAGACACGGTACTCATCGATTGACTCAAAGTAGTTGCTAATACTTCTCCAATCGTTACTACCAATAATGATCAATTTATCGACGTCTTGATATTGATCTTTAAACGCTTTGGCCAAAGAGCCAATAAAAACGAAATCTCCCAGGCTTTCTGGGCAAACAAGAACAAACTCATCGTGAAATTCAGCGCAGAATCGACGCCAAATTGAACGCTTTCGATGTCTATAAACAGTCCTCAAGAGCGGATTAACAATCCTTATTATCGGTTTAGGCAATTTAGTGTAGGCTAGTCGCACGGACCATATGAGATCAGTCAATTGTTACAATCCCTTCCCGAGGATTCGCAACTACCCAAATCCTTCTCCAACAGAATTACCAGATACACGTGATTCTCGCAAGACAATCGTCGGGGAAGAATGCCGTAACACCTGGTCCATAAGGGTTGGAAGGTTGGACTCAGGCAGTTGTGACTATGAGCCGCAGGAGATTTCAAGGAATGCCATATTTGTAGAATCAGCCCGCTTGTCTTGAGAATGTTCTCTTACCAAGATCCGCCAGGCTGGACCGAAGAGGATTTCTTCAGCATGTGATGGCACGCCGTATGGAGAAGCGGGCTATCATTTTCGATGATTCAAACCGGGAGGATTTCATCCCAAAGGGAGGACGGTGGCTCTATCGATGCGATAATTGCTGACCATCTATCGCCGGCAATCCGTTTCAGCCTGTCATCATAGGATTCGTAGACTGGCTACATGGAACGGGCGGAAATGTTCCGCACAGATGAGGATCATTGAAGACTATTGAACAATTGAGCAACGTCCCTAAAATACTCCGTAAGGACAATGCGCCAAATTCCCCTAGATTGCTAAGCAGATAGATTTCTTATTAGAATTGGGCTATGCGATTCAACGAAACGCGTATCCCCGGCGCTTATGTCCTCGAAAACGAGGCTTTCCGGGACTGCCGTGGCGATTTTATTAAGATCTTCCACAAGAACTCTTTTCGACCATTGGTTTCTGATTGTGATCTTAGGGAGATTTTTTTTTCAGAGTCTCATCAAGGAGTAATACGGGGAATGCATTTTCAGCTTCCTCCGGCAGGCCATTCTAAAATTGTTTCTGTAGTCTCTGGTAGTATTTTTGATGTAATACTGGATTTAAGAACTAATTCTCCAGAATACGGTAAACATAAAACCCTTCTGCTATCGAGGCATAACAATAACTCTATCTATATTCCTTGTGGGTGTGCTCACGGATTTTACTCCTTGACTGATTCTGTTGTTATTTATATGACAACAGCGGAATATTCCAAAGAATTTGATACTGGCCTCCGATGGGATAGTTTTGGAGCGAATTGGCCTTGCGAAGGACCTGTTCTGTCGGAAAGAGATATGGCCTTTATTCCATTCAAGGATTTCAAGAGTCCTTTCGTTCTATGAAATTGCTGATTACTGGTTCCACGGGATTTATCGGTCGTCATCTCTGTAGGGCATTACAAAACAACGGCATCGATTTTATTGCGCTAGTTCGGTCTGCCACGGACAAGACTGGACTTCGCCAGTCTGGAACCAAGTACCACATAGAAGATGCTGGTATCGGAGCATTGATTGAATGGATGATCCAAGAATGTTTTGATGGAGTCATCCATCTTGCATCGTGTTTCTTGGTCCAACATGAACCTGACGATATTGAACGATTGATTGAATCAAATCTAGCGTTTCCGACGCGAGTTCTTGAGGCAGCTGCAAGAAGCAACATTAAATGGTTCCTAAACACTGGAACATTTTGGCAAAACTACCAAAATCATGACTATGACCCTGTGAATTTGTATGCTGCCACCAAAGAAGCACTACTAGATATCGCACGATTTTATACCGAAACAACATCATTGGTTTTTACAACCATCAAGATAAATGATACCTACGGTCCCGACGACACCCGACTCAAGCTTTTTTATCTTTGGAATCGGATTTCCCAGACTGATGAACTGTTCGAGATGAGCCCTGGAGAGCAATTAGTAGATATTGTGTACATAGGTGACGTAATTGGTGCTTTTCTTCAGATGATTGAAAATTTATCTGGTATTAATCCCAAGATCCATAATGGGAAGTGCTATGCCATTTCGTCCAATCATTTGGTCACCCTCCAGGAACTAGCTTATCTATATACACAAGTCACTGGCAGATATCTCAACATTGTGTGGGGAGGAAGATCATACAGACCTCGCGAAATTATGACACCATGGAGTAATTTCGAAATCGTTCCAGGGTGGAAACCGCTGTATTCATTGGAGGAAGGTATCAAGGAGACTTTGAAATGAACGGAAATGGAATATTCCTATCTATCCAAAATCCTACCTGGAAGCGAGTTGATAGCATTGTCGAAGCGGTTTTAATCGTGGATATACGACATCGCAATGATGTCGAAATCATCATTGTGGATAATGCATCAGAAATGGAAATTTATAATGCATTGGAGGAAAAGCTGGGAAAATCCAAGCAGTTAAACTTTTCCGAAACGACAGTACCATTGGCATGGTCGGCAACTGGAATCGAGCTATGGCATTAGCGTCGGGAGAATGGTTTGCCTTGCTTTGCGCAGATGATCAATACATAAAAGGGAGATTGGAATACTATAATGAACTAATAGAAATACTACCTACCGGCTCTCATTGTCCAGGATCCTTTGATTGGCAAGGATGTTGAGTATTTTGAAGCTGGGGCGAAGACAGTTGGCGCGTTCAATATCCACAGTTCTCGGGAATTTCTGGCACAAAGAGTTCATCAGGCCACTGGTCCTTTTGACGAACAGTTTGGATATAGCTCAGATGCAGATTTTTGGCCACGGCTGATTACTAGACATTTTAAATACAATCTAGAAAAAAGAACGCGAAGTATTATTAGTAAGAAGAAAACTATTTGTGGGCAACCTGGCGCAAAGAAGATTTTCAGATCAAATGGCGTCAATAGAAAAGAGAGCGCCAAGTTATCAGTACCCGAAGCTTTCTGAAGAGGATAGGATGCGATTTTCTGATCATAGCCGAATCACCACTTTAGAAACTATATTGCTCACATCCGTCGGACGGTTTGGAAGAAGCGATATTGTAAGGAGATATTTCCCCATTTACTGGCAAAGGATAGGAGGGAAGCACGAGAAAACACGATTCCTAAATCAGCTATTTAGAATGTCTATTAGAAACCCTCTGGGGCAATTTGCTCGGAAATGTGGTCTTAAACGTTGACTTCACTAGATAATACACCTTAAGAATTCCATACGAAACACGATCATTAGGAAGGAGGAAGTTCTTTGATGAAAACTGCACTGCTTACCGGCATCACCGGGCAGGACGGCTCCTACCTGGCTGAGTTCCTGCTGAACAAAGGCTACGAAGTCCACGGCATCATCCGCCGGGCCAGCACCTTCAACACCGGCCGCATCGACCACATCTACCAGGACCCTCACCAACCGCAGACACGGCTCTTCCTTCACTATGCCGACCTGGCCGACGCTGGGCAGTTGACCCAGTTGGTGTACAACCTCCAGCCCGAGGAGATCTATCACCTGGGAGCGCAAAGCCACGTCCGCGTCAGCTTCGATGTGCCGGAGTACACCG
>Ga0247842_10001865_pt1 | contig 33204 bp, 24 predicted proteins | sample LaCruzMarch2015__3_FD_192411 | JGI IMG/M metagenome (GOLD analysis project Ga0247842, IMG submission 192411) | Freshwater microbial communities from meromictic Lake La Cruz, Castile-La Mancha, Spain - LaCruzMarch2015_19m | ecosystem: Environmental > Aquatic > Freshwater > Lake | place: Spain...
TGCAATAAAATGGAGATAAACCACGGAGGATTGGTGTCAATTTTGAGAAATAATTCATACTTTTCTCAATAATTCTCAAAATTCGGCTCAGAAGGACTAAAATCAAGGGCTAAACCGACGCCCTCGACATAACTCCTCAAAAGAAACGGCCCTACCGTGGTACATGTATGGAACGCCATTTCCTTGAAATGCTGGTGGGATTTCATTTGGTTCATTAACATCGGATGGTCCACTTGAGGGATGATTTATCTGGACCAACTGATAGCCATCAGGATTGGTCACATTATGAGGTTCAGGATTACAACCCATACTTGGTTCCCCCCAGCTTGGTTGACCACATGAACTTGGTACTGCCACAAACAATATAAGAAACACACAAGCAAATGCAGTTTGTTCCAATAGGCCCACCTTTAACTTCTAATAGATATAGAGATCTTAACTTAAAGATAAATCTTTCGATTTGTTTATTATTATAATATACTATGCGAAGTCTGAGAAAATACAATATAATACAATATTTTAAATATAATTGATATAACCCATAAATTCTTCAAGAATAAGGTGACATCGTAGTGCAGGAGAAAAATGGACAAAGAGCATGTATAAAAAATATTTGATAATTATAATCAATATAGTTACGGTGGTTGTGGCATATGGAGCATTAGACGATTCTAGGCAAGTAATTGAGGCCCAAGAAATTATCGAAAAAATAGAAGCCAACGAGATCATAGCATACAATGATGTCGTGGTTGAAGGAGATATTAATCTAAGCCAAGCGAATCTGCCTACAAGACATATAGAGTCAACGTATTATGGACGGACGGCTTTAGGTCTGGATAAAGATGCTAAAATCGTTGAGGCTTCAATAATTATAACTAATTCTGAATTTAAAGGGACCGTAAATTTTGATAATATTATTTTCCAAAATTTTGTTGATTTTAATGGTACGAAATTTAATATTGAATCATATTTTATGGGTTCTCAATTTAACAGGAGTGCTCATTTTTCTTCAGTTCAATTTAGGGAAAATACCTGGTTTGAGTGGTCTCACTTCCGAGACATTGCGGATTTTAGTGGTAGCATTTTTGGCATGGAATCTCAGTTCTTGGAATCACAATTTGATAACAACGCATGCTTCGATAATGCGCTGTTTACCGAATTCCCGGACTTCAGGAGGGCACGGTTTGATAATGTGGCTCAATTTGAAGGCGCTATCTTCATCCAAGATGCATATTTCCAAAAGACCCAATTCCTTAAAGATGCTGATTTTAAGACCTCCAAATTTGGCGGCGGAGCCTGGTTTTCCGAGGCGCAGTTCAACGGAGTGGCAGATTTCAGAAATTCCAAATTTGGACACGACGTCATATTTTCCCGTGTGCGTTTTGCCAAGGACGCCTTTTTTAGCGAAGTTCATTATGACCATTATGCTGATTTTAGTAATGCCGATTTTGGCGGTGATGCCTACTTCTGGAATGCGCATTTCAAAGGAGATGCCGATTTTTGGGGTGCCCAGTTCAATGGAAAAGCAGATTTTGCCGAAGCTATTTTTAGTGGAAACACAGATTTCTCCGGTTCGCATTTCAGCGATAATAGAGACTCTGACACCTCTTTCTATAACGCTACATTTGTAGGAAATACAAGCTTTGCAGATGTTCAATTAAGCCTGATTTCTAACTTTGATTCTGTTGATTTCAAGAGCAGCTTAAATCTATCGAGTCTAAAGTTCGACCACATAAAGATAAAATGGGCTGACATAAAAAACAATTTAATTTATGACGAACCTGTATATATTGAATTAACTAATAATTTTGAAAGCAAGGGACAATTCGAGGATGCAGATAATTGTTTTTATCAGTATAGAATATCCAGGCGCAACTATATTAAGTCCAACTTGTCTAAATTTATCGATGCAATTGAAATGATTACATGCGGTTATGGCGTCAAACCTCAATATACAATTTGGTCAGGAATAATTTTGATCATCATATTCGGATCTCTCTATTACTCGTTTAACGCCACTAGAAAGGCAAGTTCTAATTCGCCCAAAGTTTTATATATATTAAAATATAATGAGAATGTTAAGAAGTTGACACTCTGGGACGCAGTGCAGTTTAGTGCAGGCGTCTTTTTTGCCTCCCATCAGCCCCAAGATAGACTGCCTATTAGACATTGGAAATTAGTGGTAAGATTGGAAGAAATTATAGGATGGTTTGTCATGACGTTGTTTGTAGTCACGCTTGGGCATGTAATGATTCGGTAAAATTCTAATTAAATATAAATAGTAGCAAAACTCATACCTGCTGAGACCCAGGTGAACGATCACACCCAGAACCTTGAAAACAAAAAACAGCACTGTGCCCTAAAAGACCTTATGAATCTCGTTTACCTTTTCCTTCAGCCCTTGCAGCGTCATCTCCAGCTCTGCCGTGATCCTCTTCTTGGTCTCCGTCCCCACCTTTATCTCGATGTCCGGCAGCGACAGCGGCTCTCTTTCCACCAGGTTCCTGAAAAACTCCACCCAGTAGGGCGGCAAATACTCGGGCAGCGGCTCGCCCCTCATGAGGTGAAGCACGCTGGCAAAGGCCACGGGCACCACCTCCATGTTGTAGCCGCCCCCGCCCAAAGCCAGCAGCCTGCCGCTGGCATGTGGCCGCGTAAGCTCGATGATGCGCGCCACCAGATAGGTGTACCCGTTAAGGGTCATGTTCAGAGTAGTAAGCGGATCGGAGTAGTGGGTGTCCACGCCGAGCTGTGCCACCACCGCATGCGGCCTAAACCAGTCAAAGAGCCTAGGCACGATCTCCTCAAAGGCGCGCCGGTATTCCTCATCCCCGGCATACATGGGCATGGGTATGTTCACGCTGTAGCCGAGTCCAGGGCCCGCTCCCAGCTCATCGATAAAGCCGGTGCCGGGAAAGAGGTACAATCCCGACTCGTGCAGGGAAATGGTGAGCACATGGGGGTCCTCATAAAAGATTTGCTGCACCCCGTCTCCGTGGTGGCCGTCGATATCGATGTAAAGAACTCGTTCAAAGCGCTCTTTCAGGACACAAATAGCCAGCGCCGGATCGTCAAAGACGCAAAAGCCCGAGGCCCGGGAGGGCATGGCATGATGCAGGCCGCCGCCGATGTTAAAGGCGCTGCAGTCCTCGGCAATTATGCGCCGCGCTGCATCGATGCTGCTGCCTGCCATTAGCCTCGAAGCCTCGTAAATGCCGGGAAAGACCGGGGTATCATCGCTGCCCAGGCCAAAGGCCAAATCCGAGACTTCCGCCTGTACAGAGGCGATGTACTCAGGAGTATGCACGCGCTCTAAATCCGCTTCCCCTGCAGGCTTGGGCTCTACCTTGCCGGTGAGGTCGTCAATTAAGCCCTCTTCCTCCATGAGCTTGTAAGCCAGCATCAAGCGAGCCGGATTGAAGGGATGCTCCGGGCCGAAGTTATAGGCCTGGAATTTTTCGCTGTAATAAAGATAGATCATTTGTAGCCTTTCTCAACCAGGCCATCGCTCCAGTAGTTGTCGCATTTCTTGCAGTAGAAGATGGTCTCAATTACGATCTTCTTCCAGCTTTCTGCATCCAGTGCCCGGCGAAGCTCCTTTTGCTCGCACTCATTGCCGCATTTGGGACAAAAGGGGACGTAGTGTTCTAAAGCGCCCAGGTCCTCGTCAGCCATTACCTTTTCCTCATTAGTCCAGGAAGCCGGGCAGAGCAAAAAAGCTGTCGGTTTCAAAGGAAGATGTTGTGAAGAGCGAATGGCGACTGGAATATCCTGGCCTCCATGCCATCTGGCACCTTGAGCCCTGTCGGCTGAGAGGCAGACTGGAAGATGCTGCAGTCGGCCGGGGTCCAGTTCTTGCCCACCGCCTCTCCGGTGATTATCTGCTCGATTGTGAAGTCCACGGATAATCTGGCATTCACCTTGGCCTCATCTCGATTCGAGATCCACATCCTGATGTAGACCGGATCGGAAAATCCAGCCCCGAACTTATCGAGCCTGACCCACTGGCACTCAGACCAGTAGTAAGTGGATAAGTTGCCCTTCTGGCGAAGGATGCGCAGGTAGCCGCCGAAATCAGAGGTATCCTTCCACTGATACCGGCCAAACCTTTCGTTGATTCCAAGGTCTGTCATGTAGCGTTCAGGTACGTTATCTTTCTCCTGGATGCCGATGAAAGCCAGAGTCTTTTCATCGAGACTATCAGCCGAAAGTCCAATTTGCCGGGACTCACCAGGCTGGCGGGTCCAGTTCTCAGCCTGGAACCTGACCATCGCATCGAAGTCGCCCTTCAATCTCCCTCCCTTAAAGGCGTACAGTGTGCCCAGACTAGATCCGTCCAGTTCCATGTGGACTGTGGAGTTATCGGCCTGAACTCTGTCGGCACCCTGGACCAGGTCCCAACCAGAATCATTCATGGAGCCTTTGGGTGCCGTCTCCAGCCAGACATCTCTCAGAGTAGTGATGGCTGGCTCAGACCTGAGACCGTCATAGGCATTGCGCTTGAAGAGCCATCCCACCCAGACCGTCTCAGGGGCCGCGATCTCCTGTCGTGTGGAGATGTTCCAGTGCACTCCGTCCGGGCTCCAGTAGGACATCCATATATCACCATGTCTTGTCAGCCTGAACCTGACTGGCAGATCAGGGGCATTAGGGCCGTCTGCTAATTTCTCGTTCAGCAGTAAAAGTTTATTCATGCCCTGTAAGTGCAGCCATCCTCCGCCGATGACGCGGTAATGGGCGTCCAGGCCGTCTGGATTCATCTGCTTGGCGAGGTATCCCTGGTAAGAGCCGGGGGAATACATCAAGAACTCCGATACGGCCTGGTCGGTGCCGTTGGACTTGAGCAGCATTTCTCCATTGAGATCGAAGTCGCCGGTGACTTTGTGCAGCATACGAGGTGCCTGGGTACTGGCGTCCCAGAACTCGTTTCCATCGGGAACGTTCACCCTGAGGGTTCCATTCTCCGGCGTTTCTACCTTTGCATCATTTCCAGGGTCCTGCCAGATCCAGCCAGCCGGAATGGTATCGTTGCTGAAATTTGGCATATACAGGCCATATGGCAGGCCAGAGGCGTCGTCCAGTGGCAGATCGCGCAAGGGTATGCCGTCCACCAGGCCGCCATCGTCAGTGCTCACGTTGAAAGAGGTGATCGTGCCGCTTCCAAGATCTATCTGCTGGCCAGCGCCAATCACTATCTCAGGACGGGTGGCATTTGTGATGGAGACATTGCCCTTGATCACTGTGACCTTGCAGGAATCTCCGTGCTTCTCGCAGACCATCTCTGTGCCTTCAGGAGCGACGATATGGCCACCTAGCCCTATCTTCGGGCCCTTTTTATCAGCGGGTTTATCGTTGCAGTACCTCACAGTGCCTTCCTGGAGTTCTATTGCAGCAGATTCCCGGCAGTTCTGCCGGACGGGCACTCTTGGCTTCTTCAAGTCTCTATCACAGGTTCCCATGGCTATTGGTTTGCGGTATTGCTCGATAATGGCATCCTGAATCGACAGTTCCGCTACATTATCCACCAATTCCGCTATCTGGCCGGAAGCCTGCTCGATTCTATTGTCTACAGAGTTGTGATATTGCATCAGCGCAGCATCGGGAATGTTGAACTCGTTTCCATATTGTTGTATTAATGTTTGATACTCGGCATCCAGGTCCCTGTCAGCGGACTCTGTGATATCTCTTATCTTCGAGTTGTTAACTTCGATCTCCGTTCTCAGTTCGCTTAAGCGGGCATCCGTCTGCTCTTTGGTCCAACCTCGACTATTTCGAAACGCCTCAAGGCCGACTCTGGCATCGTTGGCCGTAATCCAATCAATATACACCCTATACGCATCTTTGGACAGCTTGATCCATCCGCTATGCAATGCTTGGTTGATTGGAACTCCTGCCGCAAGTCCTGTGAGAGTAGATAAACCTGTACTACCCAAAAATGCGCTAACCGTCAGAGTCCTAACAAGGGTGATAGACGTCTCACCGATCTTCCAGGCAGTGATCTCTCCCTGATGGCTTTCGAAGAACAGTTTCAGCTCAACTGATACCTCACAAGGATCGCTGACACTGTCAATGATGCCTTGAGCTTCTATCTGAGTTCCCTCGCGGAAGCTAAGGATGAATCCATTTGGATCCTGATAGTATCCGCTTGGCATGGGAAGGCCCTGATTGGAGAACTCATCAAGCTTCATCAGCACTTTGGCAGCAGGGCTCTCTAGTTGAGGAGTTCCTCCAGCCATCCCGGCATCAGAACCTGTGAATAATACATCTGTATTAGGTCCCAGGCCCAAACTCGCGCCGTTATAAGTCAGATCAAGAACCGCAGAGCCGGAGGGTCCGGTATGAATCCTATCTCCCGCCTGAACGGCTGTCCCTGCCTTGGCCGGATTCTCCCGATTCAATGAGACTATATCGACACTGGCCGAGTAGCTCTGTTCAAAGCACCCTGCGGAGAGGGCGCCATAGCCCCTGGGCGCGGTGATAACCACAGTCATCCTGCCAGGTCCTGGCCACTCTGCGCTGCCGTTAAGGTTGTTATGCTCATGCTGATCGCGGAGTCTCAGGATCTCCTTCCCAGGACCGTAACCGCTCGAATACTTGGGTTCGTAGTAGATGACCAATCCCGCGTTCCAGTCGCCTCCACTCCATTTGGAGGGGACTGGAGGAGTGCCAAGGATGCTGGCGTTGAGCTTGCCGCCCGAGGCCATCTCGAAGGGACCATAGGTCACATCGGGATCACATGGAGAATCCACAGGGCGATCCTTGAAGCTGCCACTCCTGCTGAGGAGATTTCCAGGCGCTCCGTTGATATGGGACGTGTTTATGACTGCGTCTCTTGCGCTCTTGATAGCGGCCAGACCATCGCATCTGCTGGCATCTGCCGCATTAGGGATATCTGCCAGGGCAGGGATAATAACATAAACGTTTAGCAATAAAAAGACTGAAAAGATTGCGATAACCTGTGTCGCAAAATGAATTTTTCCAATAAGCTTGACCATCTGAATCTCCCTCCGACTTGTCTTCAATATTTTCCCTGGTCATCGAGAGCAATGTCTTTGTTGTTCCAGGCTGATGCGGTCTTCTGACATTGTGCTGATGTCATCAATGCCAGAAGAAGAATGAAAACGGCATAGACCAATCTCATAATATCAAGAATATGATTAAAGATGATATAACTGTCGGATATCAAAATGGTGCGATACCAGCCACTGCGCAGCCCGCCAAAAATCCCAAAATCACTCCGGAATTAAGAAAGGGCAGTCCCGCCTGGGGCCGATCCCGTGAGGTAGTCATTAGAGCCAGGAAACCAAGATAGGTGCCCAGCATGGCTCCTATTGCCGGAAAATTTACGCCCAAAAAGCCTCCGGCAGGAAGCGAGGTGTAAGCCGATATGACCAGAATGGTGGGTATGATGGCATCCCCCAGGCCCAGGAAAAAAGCGCCCCTCTTGCCGCCCGCCTTTTCCGCCTGACTGCCGCTCGTCTGGTTGCTGTCGGCATTTGCCGCCTGATTTCCGACAGCTTCCCCGCTGGCTGGGGTTGAGACCGGGGCCGGATCCTTCCGGAAGCTGTAGCCGCGGCTCCTTGGCACCACAAAGAGCAGAGGGGCTTTTATCTTTATCACGCCCTCCGCCAAAGAGACCATGTGGCGGGTCTTGTAGACGGAGAGGGCATCGTAAACTGCCAGGATGATTAACAGCAGGAGAGTGGGAATTATCGTCATGCTCACCCCGAATAGGGAGCTGATGCCGGCGCACACCACAATGCCGAAGGCATCGATGACATACCACTCCGGATAGTAGCGAAGCAGAAGAAGCACGGCAACTGTAGGCAGCATTGCTGGCAGGGGCGGCAGGAAGGCCACCATCAGATAATAGATGCTCGTGGCAATTGATAATTGTATGAATCCGCTGACAATCCAGCCCTTCTTCTTTTTAATGGCCAGAAGAAGAAGAGCCGTGAAGGCCAGGATGAGAAGCAAATAGACAACGGGATTGGAGGTCGATGTGGGATCCTCAAAGACCCTGTTGTCGCTGGCAGAGATGGCCGGGGTGACGGCCAGAGCCAAAAGCTGAACTGCTATTATGAAGAGCAGCATCACCAATACCGGAACCCTTGAACTCTCGGACATATCTCTCCCGTCGCTCAAGGCCCCTGCCTTCTCTCTTCATTATTTTTTTTCTCTTCCAGAAGCTCCAGGTAGGAGCTACGAATCGACTCGTGCAGGCCCAGCCGGCTCAATATGGATAAAACCTTCTGCTTTTGTTCCTCATAGTCGCCAACGCCTTCCGCCTCCACTTCCACAAAGCGGCCCAGCCCCTCCACCTCGTCCAAGGCCAGAACGACTCCCTCAAAGGAATACTTGCGCCTCTGCTTTTTCACCTGGGCGGAGAGCACAAACCCTAAGGAAGAGAGGATCTGCTCCATCTGCAAAGGATCATCGATTTTCACAGTCCATTCCAGGCGCGACTTGGTGGTTTGGTCAAGCCTGGGCCCCTTGTAAGTCAGGCGCGCTCCCTCTTCCTTGATGCGGATACGCAGGGCCTCATCGCTCTCTTTGAAGTCGCGCTGGAGGGAGTTGAAATAAAGGTCGTGGTGGTTTTCCACCGCCAGCAACGCGGCCCCCAGGGCGGCGATCCTTTCCGCCATGTCCTCTGGGGCGCGGGCCTTGACCTCGACCTCGATCATCTTCGGACCAGCACCGTGGCCTTTTCCAGGCGCAGAATGTCCACTGCCTCGCCTGCGGAAAGATTCTCCACGACGATCTCAACGGCCTCCGCCGGAACTTCGATGATCTCACCATCCACTGGGACGGCAATTGATCCATTGGCCTTTTGGCTGGCAACCAGGACCGGATCCATGCCGCCCAGGGCATTTATGATCTTGCCGCTTTTGTCCTTGAACCGGGGGCCAATTATTTTCATCTGCGGCTTGACGGCTACAGGCCTCATCTCGATCTCGGCCTTGCCGGTCCTGCTCTCTACTTGAGAGTTGGCCACGCCCACCAGATCAATGGTCTCCAGGGCCAGATCGGAGTATACTACTATCCCCAAAAGAGGCGAATTGAGGGCCATGCCTTTCTCTGCCTTGTAGCGGCGCAGCGCTGCAGCAATCTCTTTTATGGCTAGGCCCGCGGGATCGATCGGCGTGCCGGACGCCTCCGGCCAGCTCTGCACATGCACGCTCTTACCGGTGAGGGTGTGGTGAATCTCCTCTGAGATGAAAGGGGTAAAGGGCGCCATGAGCTTGGAGAGCGTCTCCAGGGCAGTGTAAAGGGTATTTTGGGCGGCCCTTTTTTCCGGCCCGTCCGGGCCGTAAAGCCGGGCTTTGACCAATTCAATGTAGTTGTCGGCCAGGACCTCCCAGGCAAAGCCGCGAATGGCCTTCATGGTCTCATCAAACTGGAAAGCGTCCATCGCAACTGTGGCCTTCATGATGAGCGAATCCAGCTCACCCAGGAGCCAGCGGTCCACCTGACCGGGAAGGGCATCGACATTGGCAATGAGGGGCAAAGAGAATCGGAAGATCGACCAGAGCTTCTGCTGGAAGCGGCTGGCGGCAATGATCTCCTTCCACTGGAACATGATGTCGTTGCCGGAGGACCCGCCCATGGCTCCCCACTGGCGAAGCGCATCGGCGCCATTGGTCAGGAAGACCTCCTCGGGACGTATGAAGTTGTTCAGGGACTTGGACATCTTATGCCCGTCCTCGCCCAGAGCCATGCCGTTGACGAGAATGGTATCCCAGGGCTTGACGCCCACCAGGGATTTCGTGCGCAATATGGTGTAAAAAGCCCAGGTGCGGATGATGTCATGCCCCTGCGGTCGCAATTGCGTCGGCATGCGCAGATCCTTTCCCTTTCTGTCCGGCCAGCCGGCAACCGCCAGGGGGGAGATGGAGCTGTCCATCCAGGTGTCCAGGACATCCTGCTCCGGTAGGAAATCGTCACTGCCGCACTGGCATTTCTCAGGCGGATGAGTTTGGTTGGGGTCAAGAGGAAGCCACTCTTCCCGGGCAACTTTTGCCTCCAGGCATTGTCGGCAATACCAGACAGGTATGGGCGTGGCAAAGATCCTCTGCCGGGAGATGCACCAGTCCCATTCCACAGAGTCGGCCCAGTTCTTGAGCCGCACCTGCATGTGAGGCGGCACCCAATCGATCTCTTCTGCCGTTTTCTTGATCTCCTCGGCATTGATTTTGACAAACCACTGCAGTTCCGATAAAATCTCAATGGGCGTCTTGCACCGCCAGCAGAGGCCCACATTCTGCTCCAGAGGCTCCTGCTTGAAGATTATCCCCTCATTTACCAAATCCTGGGTGATCTTTTTCTTGGCCTCGCTAACACCGAGGCCAGCGTAGGGCCCGGCGAATGCCGTCAGCAATCCCCCGCGATCTATGACCTGGCGCAAGGGCAGATGGTGCTCCAGCCACCATCTCACATCCTGCCGGTCTCCGAAGGTGCAGATCATGACTATTCCCGTGCCAAAGCTGGTGTCCACCACGGGGTCAGCCAGCACAGGAACGTCGTAGTCAAATATGGGAACCGAAACCGTCTTGCCGACATATTGACGGTAGCGCTCATCATCGGGATTCACTGCGACGGCAACGCAGGCAGGCAGAAGCTCGGGCCGGGAGGTGGCGATCTGCATCTCGCCGTCCTGTGCAGAAAAGCGCATGTAGTTTAAAGTTGTAGTGCGAGAATCGTATTCCACTTCAGCAAAGGCTATGGCTGTGCCGCAGCGGGGACACCAGTTGACGGGATGGTTCGCCCGGTAGATCTGGCCGTTCTGGTACATGCGCACGAAGGAGGTTTGCGTCTTGACATAGTACTCCGGCTTCATGGTCACGTACTCGTTGGACCAGTCTATGGATAGGCCCAGCCGCCCCATGGACAGATGGAAACGCTCGATGGCCTCAAAAGTCAGCTTCTCGCACAGCCGGCGAAACTCTTCCCTGGGAACCTGGTTCTTGGTGATATGGTTCAACTGCTCTACCTTTACTTCGGTGGGAAGCCCGTGGCAGTCCCAGCCCTGCGGGAACATGACATTGAAGCCTTGCATGCGCTTGTAGCGCGCCACGTAGTCGATGTAACACCAGTTAAGAGCGTTTCCGATATGGAAGTCTCCCGTGGGGTAGGGTGGCGGTGTGTCAATGATGTATTGCGGCTTTTTCGATTCCCAATCGAAATGATAGATAGAACTGTCCCAACTCTGCACCCATTTCTCTTCCACCGAACTAAAGTTGTACTCCTTGGAGACCTCGCTCATCTGAATGCTCCCGCCTTTTGGCTGCTAGAGCAGTTGAACACAATGTTAATAGGATTATCGGTAGACCAATAGCAAATATGCAACTCCTGATCTATCATGCAAATCAGTGCGACCCCAAGAAATGCTCGGGCAAAAAGCTGGCCCGCTTCGATCTGGTTCGCTTGACTAATCGTATCGACCAGCTCCGGCATTTCCTGGTTTTAAGTCCCTTTTCAGAAAAGGCACTCTCCCCCGAGGACAAAGGGGCAGGGGGACTGGCTGCCCTGGACTGCAGCTGGGCCCATGCCGAGGAGGTCTTCTCGCGTTTTAGGCTAATGGAGAGGGCTCTGCCCTTCCTGGTTGCCGCCAATCCCGTAAACTATGGAAAGCCCTTCCAGCTCTCCACGGCAGAGGCACTGGCTGCAGGGCTCATCATCTTGGGAGAAAGAGAGCAGGCAGAATTGATACTCTCCAAATTCAACTGGGGGCATGTCTTTTTGAAACTCAACCATGAGCCATTGCAGGAGTACGCCGCTGCCAAAAACTCAGCCGAGGTGGTGAGAATTCAGGGAGCATATCTCTCTGAATAAATAGGTTCCTGATGAGGTCGTCACCACCAAAAAACGCATAAGCATTGACTGATCAGAGGACGTCATTTTGGAGGAGAAGATGGTGCATTTTGTCCCTCTTCGTCTCCAGATATCTTCTATTAATATTATTGGGCTCGATCTCCAGGGGAACGCGCTCCACAATCTTCAGGCCGTAGCCCTCCAGGCCAATCACCTTGCGGGGATTGTTGGTCAGGAGACGAATCTCCTTGATGCCCAGATCAACCAAAATCTGGGCGCCAATGCCGTAATCCCGAAGGTCGGCCGGGTAGCCCAGTTCGTTATTGGCCTCAACCGTATCTGATCCCTCGTCCTGCAGGGCATAGGCGCGCAGCTTGTTGGCGAGACCAATGCCTCTGCCCTCCTGGCGCATGTAAAGCAGTACTCCGTTTCCGTTCTCGCTGATGAGGTGGAGAGCCTTGCGCAGTTGCTCGCCGCAATCACAACGTTTGGAGGAGAAGACATCGCCGGTGAGGCACTCTGAATGCACCCGAACCAGGGCATCGGGGGCTTGGGGATCGCCGGAAACGAAGGCGACGTGACACTGTCCGTCCAAGATGGACTCATAGCCAATCGCCCTAAAGTATCCGTAAACGGTAGGCATGCTCACATCCGAGACCTTGCGGATGAGCTTCTCGCGCTGCATGCGGTAGCTTATGAGGCTCTCGATGGTCACCATTTTCAAGCCTTGCTTGTCTGCGAATATCTCCAGCTCGGGCAGCCTGGCCATGCTGCCGTCATCATTCATGATCTCACAGATGACTCCCGCGGGATTTAGGCCTGCCAGCCGGGCCAGGTCCACGCAGGCCTCGGTGTGGCCGGTACGCCGCAAGACGCCTCCCTCTTTGGCCTGCAAGGGAAAGAGATGCCCTGGAGTGACAATATCGATTCGCCTCGTTTTGGGATCGATGAGGGTCTGCACCGTCGTGGCTCGATCAAAAGCGGAGATGCCGGTGGTGGTGTTGGCCCTGGCATCCACAGATACCGTAAATGCCGTGCCCATGGACTCCGTATTCTGAGCAGTCATGAGCTGGTGGGCCAGCTCCCGCAGCCGTTCCGCCGTCATGGGCATGCAAATCAGGCCGCGGGCAAAGCGAGCCATGAAATTGATGGCATCAGGCGTCACCTTTTCCGCGGCCATCATCAGGTCGCCCTCGTTCTCTCGGTTTTCATCATCTAATACTATTATGAAGCGGCCCGACTGGATTTCTGAAATCGCATCTTCTACAGTGCAAAATGGCATATAAGACGAAGGCACTACTGACGGATACTTAAGAGTTTTTATAGAATGATCCAAAATCCAGGCTAATAGTCGTCTCCGTTCGTTCGTCCTCTGCGTGCTCTGCGACTCTGCGGTTTTATTCGGTAATCCCCTGGGTTTGATTTTTCAGCTACGAATATTAACCGCAGAGGTTACCTAAAGCCCATGCACAATTACTTCCAGACACCTGCAAGCTTTGCGTTGCATTTGCTGCAATGTCCATCGATCACGGAATTTCTCATGATCCGGTATCCCAGTCGCTCGATGAGAACCTCTTTGCAGACCGGGCAGAGGGTATTCTCGCTCTCGCCAGGAATGTTGCCGGCGTAGACGTACTTCAAGCCCGCCTTGCGGCCTGCTTCCATGCCCCGGCGAAGCGACTCTATTCCGGTCCTGGGAACATCTTTCATCTTATACATGGGATAGAAGGCGGAGATATGCCAGGGCATATCCGGACTCACACCGGCCAAAAAGGCAGCCTGATCCGCCAGCACTGCCTGGGAGTCGTTGTAGCCGGGAATGAGGAGGGTTGTAACCTCAACAAAGACACCTCTCTTCCAGAACAGATCGATATTGTGCAGAACCGGCTCCAGCTTTGCGCCACATACCTTGCGGTAGAATTGATCATCACCCTTCAGATCGATGTTTACGCCGTCCAGAAGGGGAATGATCTTTTGCGCGGCCTCTTCGCCCATGTAGCCGTTGCTGACAAAGACATTCTTCAGGCCCGCCTCGTGGGCAAGTGCCGCCACATCAAAGGCATACTCGAAGAAGATGGTGGGCTCGGTATAGGTGTAGGCGATGGACTGACAGCCATTGGCCCGGGCCTCTGCCACTACCTCAGCCGGCGAAGCGAACTCGCCCGGTATTTGTCCCGTCTCCCTGGGAAGCTGGGAGATATCCGCGTTCTGGCAGTGCAGACAGCGGAAGTTGCAGCCTGCTGTGGCTATGGAATAGGCCTGGCTGCCGGGCAGAAAATGAAAGAAGGGCTTCTTTTCGATTGGGTCGATATTGGCGGCCACCAGGCTTCCATAAACCAGGGTCATAAGCTTTCCATTCTGGTTTTCCCGCACGCCGCACAGCCCCCTTTTTCCGGGCTTGATATGGCAATGCTGATGGCATAGGTGGCATTCTGCGCCGCCATCCAGCGTTTGCCAGAACGAGGCTTCACGAATGCATTCTGAAATCATGACATCACCATCAATGTTGAGCACAACATTTTTTATTAATTGAGGTAACGATGGTATATAAAGAGGGATCTAATTGAGATCGTATTGCAAAAAAGGATTTGCGGTTTATTTGATGATATTTCTCATAGCCGCATCGGCTCATGCTCTGGAAATAAGAGGCGCTGTCGCGGGAGCAATAAATGGTTATAGCAATCTTGATAGTGAAAACGCCTTCACCTGGAATCCACAGAACTTCGCAGGGTTTTCCTACGATATAGATCGCGATGAAGGCAGCGAAACCTTGACCACAACTTTAACCGGATATCAAAAATTGAGTGGCGATGCGCCCTACGGGATAATATATGAAGCCAGCAACCAGATAGCGGCCTATAAAAGTGCCCAATTGGATATGATCTATGGAAAATTGAGAGTAGCCAGCATCGATAACATCGATGGGAAGATAACGCTGGACAATAAGGACAATGCCATAACCCTTAGCAAAAATAAGGATACAGAACTGATGCCGAGGATCTATCTGCGGGTGGCAGATAACGACACACTAAGATACTATATTTATAAAGAATTTAATGATCCGGGGACATATGAAATAAGGGGTGCAGTTGCCGGTGAAATCCACGGCGCGAGCAACCTCGACCCAACAGAAGACTCTTTCACCTGGAGTCCGCAGAACTTCGCCGGCTTTTACTACGATATAAAGAAGGACATTGGCACTGAGACACTCAAGTTTGTTCTCACAGGTGACGAGAAAAAGGATAAGCTCAGCGGCGATGATCCCCGCGGCATTATCTACACAACCAGCACTCAGGGCAAAGCCTTCCAGCGCGATCTCTGGGGTAGCTACAAAGTGATCGGCTTCCAGGCAGAGAAGTACTTCGCCGGATACAACGAGGGTGTTGATGAATATTATGGATCAAACATCTTCTACAAGGAATCCACTGACAAGAATTCCCTGGCCGCTGAGCAGCTTGAGAAGATTTTGATAGATGAGAAAACAAAAACCATTGTTAAAAAGGGAGAATCCATCAAGCTGAAGGAAGGCTACGAACTGCTCCTCAAAGGTGTCAGTGACGGGGGGAAAATATTCCTAGAGCTCCGAAAAGATGGGAAGAGTGTAGACGAAGCTTTTGCAGCACCATCAAGAGACAGTGCGACCGAGTTTGACAAGACCTACTATTACAAGAACCCGAGGGTGGGTGAGCAAAGAAATCTTGTCACAATTGGAGTGCATTTCATGAGCACTTATAAAGACGAGGAGCAAGCTTTGGCATTGGTAGATGGATTGTGGCAAATCTCAGAAACACCAGTAGATGTAAAAGCAGATACCCAGTACGATAAAATGACCATCAGGAGTGTGGATGCCAGCAACGGCGTCATCACCATGGACAACAAGGATAACGCCATAACCCTGAACAAGAAAAGCGATATTGTTCTTATGCCCGGCTTAAATTTGCGAACCGCCGACAATGAGACCCTGAGGTTCTACATCTACAGGACGGAGGTTGTCAAGTAGTGGCGTTGCATGCTGAAAAAAGAAAGAAACAAATTTTTTAGGCGGCACATTTTTCGCGTTCTTTCTATCCTCCGATCTCAGGCAAGACCCCTGCAGCCCACTTTGCACCCGCAACGAGGAGTTCCACCAGTTTCGGATGGTTTGCTTCGTAGGACATGGACTGATAGTAGGTTCGCCCCGTACCGAACGGGTAAGCGAATGCGGCAATGCCAGTGAATTCAGTGCCACGTATCTCAGATCTGACTTTTGCCACAGGTCGCGCCTGCGCCGAGAGGCTACCAATTACGAAGTATCTTATGCCTATATCCCCTTCGAAGACATACAATTCCTCTCCCACATTGATGTCCGGGCATGCAAAGAAGGGGTTAGCAATGGAAGCGGCAATCCTTGGACTGGAACTCTGAACCCATTCCATAGTTGCTCCTCCTACCCAATCCGCCACCGCAGAAGTATCATGCGGATAAACATTTATGAAATTCCCGTCTTTATCACGGACGTAAGAAGAAGCGGTTTCCCCCGGGCAAAATGCCCATGGCACTTTTCCCACAAGCACAGCGCCTCCTCCCTTGCCCACGAAGCTTCGCAGCATCTTGGCGGCATCCGGTGATGAGGCGGAAACGCTTTCCAGGACGACCACGTCGAAGCCTTCAAGAGACGCGGGCAATCTGGTTGCCGAAGTCAGGTCAAATCCGGCCTTCTTCAAGGCCTCACCTACGGCGGCATTGGCCAGATCGTCGCTGTCGGAGCCGACATAAAGGAGGTTAGGACGGAGCTGGGGCTGCCCGAGCGCAATACTCACCACATCCGCCCGAGGTATCTCTTTAGACTCACCCAGAACATCAACTGTAAATTTCCCCCCGTCAAACGTCACCAGCCTGCCCACTTGGCTCGTGCCGTCGGCCCGGTGCAGAATGTCCTCAGCGGACATTTCCGATATCTGCGAATCGCTCTGGTTTGAGGATATTGCATTGGCTTCTTGACAGGCTGCACAAAGGCATAATATCAAGATGCTGGAAAGGGCAGCAATGCTTAATGCCATTGTTTTTTTCATTTTCTCCCTCTTTTTTCAAATGAATGTTTCACTCAAGTCGTCCCTGACATCTGGTCCCTCTTGAGTAGCATGACGCTCTCATTGAACAGATTCTGACCGGAGCTCTCACGCCACCAGGCATACTTGTCGGGGCCTCCTGTGTTCCGGCTCAGCTCGTAGATCCCCATAAACCGCTTCTGGTAGCTCTTGTAATCTTGGGTAGTGGGCGATATGGACTCAGCCTTCATCTCCACGTAGCTTGGCTCTACTGCCATCTCTTCGCCCTGCCGATTTCGTACTATCAGCCAGGCGTGCTCGTTTCCACTGTTTCTGAAGGCATTGGAGTAAGCGAAGCTCACATTGAAGCCGCGATTCTTCAGGTACCACTCGAAGAAAGCGACTCTCTCCGGGATGGTGAAGCCACTCGAATACGGCCTTACGCTTTCTGCAAACCTTATGAGCTCAATGGGGCTATCGAAATCAGCGGGCTTGAGCGAGAAATAGTATTTGTCTGGTATGCCGTTGGCTAATGCTGTGCCTTCACCGGCAGTCTTCAATTCTGGATTCTTTAGCAGGAAGAATGCTCCTGCGATCAGAACCACTATCAGGACTATTGCGATTGGTAACGCTTTCAATGTTCTCCCTCCCTTCGAAAAACTCTCCCAATTGGGCTATGTTCAATTTTCATTCATCTCGCCTCACAGCCCGCCAGAAGATCACAATCGCCGCCACTGCCAGGATGGCAGAAAACCCTGGTTGCTTCCGTTGCTCGGCCGTCTTCGCCGGAGGCTCGCTAGCTTTGACTTTTATCCGATACCAAAAAAATGTTTTTAGGGGACGAACCCCAATTTACTCCCTTCTGCTCAGCACCAGGCTTGCGACTGCCAGGAGGCCGGCGATGGCAAAGATGCCCTCGAATCCGGGCTGTGTCTTGGCGGGTTCAGCCGTTTTATTCTCGGCAGCCTTGACAGGCTCAGCCTCATGGGTCTCTGCGGTCTTGTTTTCAGATACTACAGAGACGGCTTCCTTTACTTCTTCAGTCGCATGTCCTGCTGCGGAAAGGTTCTTCTCTGTTGTTTCTTGCGAGGCGTTCTCAGATGCGCATACAACCATGGCCGCTGTGAATAGCATCATCAGCGCCACAAGCATAATCGATACGATCTTCTTCAATATTAGACCTCCCAATTGTTGATCTCCATTGAAACATCTCTGAAAGCAGCAATATCAGAATTAGCAAAATGCAGCCTCAAAGTCCTCCATTCCAACTGGATGATCGATTAGTACGGATTCGCAATAGCCTATATATCATTTTTGGTGGGAGATTGGCCTGAAACCAGGATCAGATACAGAGAAACGCAAACAATAATCAATAAAATACGTCTGAAAGACTGACTGAAAAAAGAGATAGTTCTGGAGAGCCTAGGCCCTCCAGCTATTTGATTTTACTCTCTTCTGCCAAGTACCAGGAAGGCAACTGCCAGGAGGCCGGTTATGGCGAGAATGCTCTCGAATCCGGGTGCGGGCTTGGTTGCGGGCTCAGCAGTCTTGTTCTCAGTAGCCTTGGCGGGCTCTGCGGTCTTGTTCTCGACTACAGGGACGGCTTCAGCGGCGGGTGCCTCTGCGGTCTTGTTCTCGACTGCAGGGGCGGCCTCAACAGCGGGGACGGCCTCAGTGGCGGGTGCAGCAGCGCCCTCGATGGTTACGGGCTTGTAGATATAGAACCTGAGTGTGGTGTTGTCGGCGGTCTTAATGTTGACTCCGGGCATAAGCTCAGTGTCCTTGTTCTTGCTCAGGGTAATGGCATTGTCCTTGTTGTTCATGGTGATAATGCCATTAGTGGCGTCGATGGAGCTGATGGTCATCTTGCCATACTGAGTGTCCTGCTTGACCTCAGTGGGTGCATCGGAGATCTGCCAGACGCCATCAATAGATGCCAGGTTTGTATCAGAACCACGGAAGGCATTCTTGAAGTGAACACCGATGGTCACCAGTTTCTTCTGCTCGCCTACTGCGGGATTCTTGTAGTAGTAGGTCTTGTCGAGCTCGGTCGCGCCAGTCTTGGATGGGGATATGACCTTGCTATCTAATACAGAGCCATCTTTGGACAACTCTACGTAGACCTTGTTGCCGTCGATATCTATGGATTTGATGGCCAACTCGTAGCCCTCACCCAGTTTCAAGGGAGTTCCGGATGTTACGGTCATCTCATCCTTGCTGTCCATGAGGATCTTCTCAAGCTGTTCGCTGGAGAGCGAGTTCTTGTCGGTGGACTCCTTGAAGAAAATGTTTGATCCATCCTCTTCAGAAGCACCCTCGTTGTATCCTGCGAAGTATTTCTCTGCCTGGAAGCCGATCACTTTGTAGCTACCCCAGAGATCGCGCTCGAAGGCCTTGTTCTGAGTGCTGGTTGTGTAGATAATGCCGCGGGGATCATCGCCGCTGAGCTTATCCTTGCCATCACCGGTGAGAATAACCTTTAGTTCCTCTTTGCCCAGATCTTTCTTTATGTCGTAGAAGAAACCTGCGAAGGTCTGAGGATTCCAGGTGAAGGAGTTGTCAGCTTCAAGGTTGCTTGCTCCATCAACGGTGCCTGCAACTTTGCCTCTAATCTGATAATCTCCTGGCTCAGTAATCGTCTTGTATATGTAGAACCTTTGTGTGGTGTTGTCGGCGGTCTTGATGCGGACGCCGGGCATAAGCTCAGTATCCTTGTTCTTGCTAAGGGTAACGGCATTGTCCTTGTTGTTCATGGTAAGAATGCCATTAGTGGCATCGATGGAACTGATGGTCATCTTGCCATACTGTGTGTCCTGCTTTACCTCAGTTGGTGCGTCAGAGATCTGCCAAATGCCATCAACGGATGCCAGGTTCTGATCAGCGCCGCGGAAGGCGTTCTTGAAGTGTACAGCAACGGTCACGAGTTTCTTCTGCTCGCCTACTGCTGGATTCTTGTAGTAGTAGGTCTTGTCGAGATTGGTCGCGCCATCTTTAGACGGGGATACGACTTTGCTGTCTAATACAGTTCCATCCTTGGACAACTCTACGAAGACCTTGTTGCCGTCGATATCTATGGATTTGATGGCCAACTCGTAGCCCTCACCCAGTTTCAAGGGAGTGCCAGATGTTACGGTCATCTCATCCTTGCTGTCCATGAGGATCTTCTCAAGCTGTTCGCTGGAGAGCGAGTTCTTGTCGGTGGACTCCTTGAAGAATATGTTTGATCCTTCCTCTTCAGAAGCACCCTCGTTGTATCCCGCGAAGTATTTCTCTGCCTGGAAGCCGATCACTTTATAGCTACCCCAGAGATCGCGCTCGAAGGCCTTGTTCTGAGTGCTGGTTGTGTAGATAATGCCGCGGGGATCATCGCCGCTGAGCTTATCTTTGCTATCACCGGTGAGAATAACCTTGAGTTCCTCTTTGCCCAGATCTTTCTTTATGTCGTAGAAAAAGCCGGCAAAGTTCTGTGGGTTCCAGGTGAAGGAGTTGTCAGCTTCAAGGTTGCTTGCGTCACTAACTGTGCCAGCTACCTGACCTCTGACCTCCACACTTGGAACTGCGCCGACTACCATCGCTGTTGCTAGTAACAGCATCATCGATGTAAGTGTAATTGCAGCCAATTTATTCATCTTTTAACCTCCTATTTTCCCTTCACGATCACTTTCAGCAGCATACAGTCTGATTATTCTTAAAACTATTGCCTGAATAAAGTCTTCGATCGCCCTGCTACATACTGTGACACGAGATTTCCTGCGTTGTCACCACGGCCTGGCGTCTCTCAGACATGTATATAGCTACGTCACCCTCCTCAAATCCCATAAGGGATATAGGGTAGTGATAGAGTATTTCCCTATTATATCTTTTTTGGTCCACTACTAGCAGCTTAGTGCCGTTCTTTCCCTATCCAGAGTTGCAATCGACCAAAGAGCTTTACAAGGCTCAATCACGCATTTATCACTACCTATTTAAAGACTATTCCTTGCCGGGACGGCAAGAAGCCTGAAGGAACAAAGCAATCCAACCAGCTTCATTTTGATGAAAGCATGTATGCTCCCTTGGCATGACCACAATATGAGGAAAACCATTTTTGCGAATGGCGTCACAATCCATTAGGCATGACAAGAACCTGCCTGATTTATCATCCCCTCTATCTCCTGCACGGGGGTTCCGGCCATCCGGAGAAAAAGGAGCGCCTTACCGCAATCCTGGATAAAATTCGTTCGGAAAAACTCGATGTAGACTTCATCACCCCAGAGCCCGCGACCAAACCCCAGGTTGCCGCTATTCATGGACGAAGATACATCGACCAGGTAAAGGCCATCTGTGAGCACGGTGGCGGCTACCTGGATGTCGATACTGTCCTTTCCAAAAACTCTTATGATGCCGCCCTGATGGCCGCAGGTGGAGCCATCACGGCGGTCGATGCCGTCCTGGGGGAGTACGGCAATGCCTTCGCCCTGGTCCGGCCGCCCGGGCACCACGCTATGCCCAATCGCGGCATGGGGTTTTGCATCTTCAACAACATCGCAATCGCCGCGAAGCACGCCCAGGCGCGGGGAGCGGAAAAAGTGCTTATCGTGGATTGGGATGTGCATCACGGCAACGGCACCAATGACGCATTCTATTCCGACCCTTCCGTACTATATTTCTCTACCCACCAGTATCCCCACTATCCGGGCACGGGAAGAGCAGATGAAGTAGGAGAGGACGGCGCAGAGGGATTCACAGTAAATGTGCCTCTGCCTTCAGGCACCGGAGACGCGGGTTATCTCATGGCTTACAGGGAGATCTTATTGCCCATTGCGTTCGAGTTTAAGCCAGACATCGTCCTGGTCTCGGCGGGCCAGGATCCGCATAAGGACGACCCTCTGGGCGGCATGCGTCTGACCTCGGCCGGATTTGGTGCAGTCGCCGGCGTGGTGAAAGAGATAGCCAGTACTTGCTGCCGGGGAAGACTGGCTGCCTCCTTAGAAGGCGGATATAACCTGCAGGCACAGGCAGAAGCGGTTGTAGCCGAGATAAGAGCTTTTGGCGGAGAGGTGCCGCAAATAAGAGGCACGGACCAGAACGTTGCCGGGAGAATCGAGGAGATTAAAAAGATTCAAAGCAGCTACTGGAACTGCTTTTCCTAGCCGATAGGAAATTTCGCCCGAAAATAATGAGCCAGGAAGATGCGAAAGCCCTCATCCTTTATGCCCAGCAGCTCGTAGCCCGCATATATATTGTGCCCATCGCGAATGGACGCAGACAGATGCTTGCCCAGAGAGAGGTTAGCGATCTTCGCCACCAGAAGATCACGAGCAGAAGTATACCGGCGCGCCTCCTCCACTACGACTTTGCCGTTGGCGATGTAGGGGCCGGCGAGGGGGCGCGGGTGGGCTGCCAGGAAACGAGCGAGGTGCTCTGCTTCCCAAGCCGGCGGGCCGATGCGCGGGCTCGCGATCGAGAGCTGCCAGACCTGCATCTCAAAGAGCAGCACGGCTCTGTCGCGATAGGTCGAAACGTCGCTACGCAGCATTGAAAAGCCGCTTCTTTCTATTAGCGCCTTGATGGAGCCTTCCGCTTTCCGAAGCTGGGGATAGAGAACGTCTTCCACCACATCGGGGGCGGCAAACTCCAGGAGGATGGGCATTGTCCCCCGCGCATTTAGCAGGGCAATTAGCTCCTCATCGGATAGATGGGCCCGCGGGGAGGGAAAGAAGAAATCAAGCTTCGGCTCTGCCAGAAAAGAGCGCGCCGCCCCGGCGAACATGAGCATCCTGTCCAAAGTTAATGCCGCAGCCACATTTCTTCCCGGATCAACCGGATCGACCACGATCAGGGGCTCGCTGTGCCTCTCTATGCCGTGCCCTTCCAGGTCCAGGCGCTGGCCGGGGCGCCAGGCTGATGCTGCCTGGAGCACGCCGGCAAAGGAGCCGTAGCAGAGCACGAGCAGCTCGGCCAGGTAGCCGGAAAAGCCGCCCACCTTCAACTCTGAGCCATAGACATTTACGCCCTTCATGAACTGCTTGAGGAGAAGGACCTCGTCCTCCAGACCAGTGATCCTGCTGCCCACGTATTTTGTATGAAAGGGGGTACGATCCACTGCCGACAAAAGACGGGAGGCGTCCTCCACCAGATAGCAGGGGACCAGGTCAACCTCAAAGCCGTCCATCCGGGCGTGGACGTAGGCATGCTCCGCATATTTCTCCTCATGATCGGGAGCGATGAGCCTGGCGATCTCCAGGGCAAAACCCAGATCGTCCTTGGGGGGCACCCCTAAAAATATGTCCAGATCATGATCTCCGGAGAGCCAGGTGCTTCTGGCGGCTGAGCCCACCAGCATGACCTTAAGAGAGAGGCCGCGCTCTCTTGCCAGATCCTCGATGCGGGCGATAATGTTGGCCGAGGTCTCCGCCATTCGCTTCCTGTCGGATAAACCGGGCCTGACCTTGCCCAGCACCACATCTTGGATTTCAGAGAGGGAATCCTGCCAGGTCTTCGTAGATCGGCCCTCCGCTAGTGAGTGTGCTCTTCTTAAGATAAAATCGGTCCACGGTGAAACTGCCCAGGTCCAGGCCCGCGTAGTTCGCGATTCTTGCGCAAAGCAGTCGATTCATTTCTGCATCGGGGTGGGCCACTCGACCCAGGGTGACATGAGGGGAGAAGCCCCTCGCCTCGGGCGCAAAGCCCAAAGGCTTCAAGGCTTCCTCTATCTTCCGGTAAAGCTCCTGGAAATCTCCCGTGAGGCCCAGCCACACCACGCGCACCGTCCGCCCGGGAAAGGCGCCCATGCCCAAAACCCGGACCGGGAAAGGCGCGGCCTTAACCCTGCAAAGCGCCCCGGCCACCGCCCCTACCTTCTCTTGCGGCACATCTCCCAGGAACTTCATGGTGACATGCACCAATTCCGCCCTCACCAACCGCAGGCCATCCGTCGCGATGCCGCTTTGCAGGCGTCCAATCTCCTCGCGCATGGACAGAGGAAGCTCTACCGCCACAAAGCATCTCATCGCAGGACACTGCCTTTGCTGGCGGAGGTGACCGAGTTTCTATAGCGGGCCAAAATGCCGCTCGTTATCCTGGGCTCGGGAGGGACCCATGCCTTCTTTCTTATTTCCATTTTTCCGGGATCGACGAGCAGATCGACCTTTCGGGCCGGGATGTCTATTGAGATCATGTCCCCGTTCTTTACAAGGGCAATGGGCCCACCCACTGCGGCTTCAGGAGAGACGTGCCCGATGCATGGGCCGCGCGTTCCGCCGCTAAAGCGCCCGTCGGTGATGAGAGCCACAGATTCAGAAAGGCCCGCCCCCGCGATGGCAGATGTGGGCGCTAAGGTCTCCCTCATGCCCGGCCCGCCTTTGGGCCCTTCGTATCTTATTATCACCACATCGCCGGCCTTTACGCCGCCTTCCATGATGCCGGCCATGGACTCCTCTTCAGAGTTGTAGACTATTGCCGGGCCGGTATGCCGGAGCATGGATGCGGATACCGCCGTCTGCTTGACCACGGCCCCCTCCGGCGCCAGGTTGCCGAACATTATGGCAATGCCGCCTTGAACGTGCACAGGTGCCTCCAGTGTGGCTATGACGGCGGCATTGGTCAGGGGATTGACGGGCTTGAATGCATCCAGGTTCTCGCGAAGTTTCTTGCCCGTGACGGTTAGAGCGTCGAGCGAGAGCAGTGAGGCAAGCCGGCTCATGATCGCGGGAATTCCGCCGGCTCTATCCAGGTCGAGAATATGATGAGGCCCGCCTGGGCGCAGGTTGACCAGATGAGGCGTCTCGCGGCTTAATTGGTCGAAGCGGTCTAAATTCAGATCCAGGCCGAACTCCGCCGCTATGGCCATTATGTGCAAAACGGTATTGGTAGATCCACCTATGGCCATGTCCACGCGAATGGCATTGTCGATCGCCGCAGCCGTCACTATCTGTCTGGCAGTAATTCCCCGTTTCACCAATTCCATGATCTTCATGCCTGAGTGCTTGGCCTGGCGCATCTTTCGCGCATCCACGGCATGAGTGGTGGCGCAGCCGGGCAGGCTCAAACCCATGGCTTCGGTGAGGCAGGCCATGGTATTGGCCGTAAAAAGGCCGGCACACGATCCGGCTCCGGGGCAGGCCATCTCCTCCAGGATGTCCAGCGTCTCGCCTCCCGCCTGCCAGCCCTCGAAGACGTTGATCAGATCCAGCTCCTTGTCGCAGGCAAAGCCGGGCATCATGGGCCCGCCCGTGACCACGATGGTGGGCAGGTTCAGTCTTCCCGCCGCCATGATATGACCGGGCACGATCTTGTCGCAGGACGGTATCATAACCAATCCGTCCAGTTGATGGGCCTCCACCATGATCTCGATGGAGTCCTCAATCAGCTCGCGACTGGGCAGCGAGTATCTCATGCCTTTATGACCCATGGCTATGCCGTCGCAGACACCAATGGTCTGGAATTCAAAGGGCACGCCGCCCGCTGAGAGTATGCCTGCTTTTACGGCCTCGCCCAGCTTATCGAGATGGATATGTCCCGGTATAAAATCATTAAAAGAGTTGACAACTCCAATGAAGGGACGACGGATCTCTTCATCACATAGGCCGGTGGCCTTTAAAAGAGCCCTATGAGGTGCTCTTTCTCTGCCCGCTTTGGTGACATCGCTCCTCATCTAAAAACCTCAATCGCAGCCTTTGCTGCTTTTCCGTTTAAGTAGTTACTGATCTCAATTTAGGCAATAGGACACTGTTTTTCCTGCAGATACATCAAGTTAAATACCTCAAAATACTAGCCGCCAGAGGTGGACGATCCTTGGATGCTTATTCGTTATTCCTGATATTCCTCACCATCTACATTGCGGTCTTGCTGGGCATCGGTCTATATTTTTCCGGTCGGCAAAAGTCTGTAACCGACTTCTGGCTGGCGGGAAGGGAGCTGGGGCTGATCACCATAGGATTTTCCGCTGCAGCATCGTGGATCACGGCGAGTGCATTGCTCCTGGCCACTGGGCTATTTCTGCTCATAGGCGTAGGCTCGATCTGGATTTGGGTCTTCCCCAATATCGCCGGGCTGATAATAATTGCCGCGATCTCGGGAAGGATCAAGAACATTCCTGCCTTAACCCAGCCCGAGCTCATGGAGATAAGATACGATCCCATGATCAGAGCCCCGGTGGCCCTGGCCGTCACTATCATGATGATACTCTTCTCGGTGACGGATTTCATCGGATTCAAGCTGGTGCTGGGCACATTTTTCGGCATCGATCCCTTCTATGCCGTGGCCCTCATGGCCATATCCGTAGCTCTTTATGTCAGCGTGGGCGGCTTTCGCGCCGTGGTCTGGACCGATGTGGTTCAGTATCTTCTTCTGGCGGGCCTGGCCATTTACGTGGCCGCATTGAGTCTGGATCTTTCCGCCGGCAAGGGCGTCAGCCTGATCGCCGCGTCGTCGGCTCTGGGCCCAGAATGGTGGGATCCGTTTCTCCTGGGCGGCCTGATGGGGGCCCTGGTCTTTTTAGTCGCCCTCTTGCCGGGCTGGGTGGCGGAACAGGATCCCTGGCAGAAGATCTGGGCGGCGCGCGATGAGCGTTCCGCGAGGCGCGGCCTGTTGCTGGGCAGTGCCCTGCTGGCCCTGGTCTACCTCTGCTGCTTTCTCACGGCCATCGGCCTTTCCGTGCTCTATCCCCGACCGACGGGAGAGGTAGAGGCGGAGATGCTCTACCTTAAAATCATCAGCGATAACGTTCCCGGATGGCTCCTGGCCCTTCTCACCATCGGCTTTGCCGCGGCATCCATGTCCTGCACCGACACCTTTGCCACATCGGCAGCCTCCTGCATCTCTCGCGACCTGATCCAGCGGCACCTGCGGCCTGCCGCCACCATGAAGGAGATGCTGGTTATCAACAGGATACTAGTTATCATCATGATCGCTATCGCGGCGGCAATCGCGCTCTATGCGAACAGCATCGTCGATGCCGTGATCATAGCCACGGTGATTGGCACCACATCCTACTTCTTTCCCATCATCGGTGGACTCTACTGGAAGCGCGCCACCCGGTGGGGGGCCATGGCGGCACTCATAGCCGGCGGTGGAACGCAGATCCTTCTCATCTCCTACGAACAATTCTGGCTGAAACAGCCGCTGGACGGCATCTCACCCTATCTCACCGAGCATGGAGTGCTGGTCGGCCTGGCACTTTCCGCCCTATTTTTTGTCGGAGTCTCACTGGCCACAGGGCCGGAACCTGACATTCGCTTAGCAGTCTTCTTTCCCGATGTCGCAGAGAGGGTCTTTTGTCGCGATCTACCCCGAGTCGACAGAAAGAGCGCGCGCTACATAGAGATCGCTTCACTCATAGAAGAGAAGATAGCGGGAGAGCGATCTCACCTTAACTTAGCCATTGGCCACTGCGCTGCCCGCGAGGGTGGGCGAGAGGACGGACAAGAGGACGGACAAGAATTGCTGCCCTGGGAGCGTTTTGTGGGGGTGCTCACACAGATGTATCCTCTCTGGTTCACGCCCACAGGAAGCCATATCGTCTACCGCCTCTCCCAGGCGGATATGCTGGCCTGCGTCAAGATGGTGCGCGGCGATCGGAGCCATATCTGGCTATCCGCCGAGCCCCGGCGCGAGCAGACACAGAGGCTGAAAGATGAACTCTTTTTGGCGTATGAAGAGATAGAAGAAGCACTGGCAGGTTTTGGCATGAAGGCACGGCTCAGATGAAAGAAGATATTATGGTGGCTGTGGTAGGGGCGGGGCCGGCGGGTAGCAGTGCCGCAGAGGCTATCGCCGCAGCGGGTGCTGAAGCAGTACTCATTGATAAAAAGAGCGAGATTGGCAGCCCAGTACAATGCGGCGGATTTCTCCCGGAGGCGGTCGAGCTGGAGAAGCTCATGCCCCGCGCCCACCTGCCGGAGGCGCTAAGGGAGATTCCAGAGCGTTGTATTTTGCATCGCACCCAATTGCAACGCATCTATTCACCCTCGGGAAATTACAAGCAGTTTGCCGTAGCCGGCCGGGTCCTGGACAGGCAGGCATACGATCGCCATCTCGCCGCCCGGGCGGCAGGCGCCGGTGCAAGAGTTCTTCCCGCGACGCGAGCCTGCCTTGTGGAAGGCACATTGCAGCTTTCCGGCCACTTCAACGGGAAAATCAGGCCGCAGATAATAATAGGCGCAGACGGCCCGCACTCGATAATCTCCCGGGCTATGGGAAATCCAGTACAGGAGACGGGCATCTGCCTGGAATATGAGATGGCTGATGTGAATATCGATGCACAGGCCGCGGAGATGTACTTCTCGGCTCACTATGCGCCTGGAGGCTACGCCTGGATAATCCCCCTCGGCCAGGATATGGCCAATGTGGGCGTGGGAGTGCGGGCATCTTACCTGGCCAGCGAAAAGCCTCCCGGCCAAAAGCTTCCCTTTATTCTGGACAGATTCATCCGCGAGCACACAATCGCGGCAGAAAAACTGGCGGGCGGAGAGGTGCTGGCCGTCATGAGGGGTTTGGTGCCCGCGGGCGGGACCGTTGGTGCTATCCAAAAAGGCAACATGCTTTTGGCGGGAGACGCCGCCGGACACGTCATGGCCACCAGCGGAGGAGGCATACCATTGGCCGTGGTGGCGGGAAGGATCGCGGGAGAGGTGGCAATAGGACAGTTGCAGGGCAAAATGCCCCTTGCAAACTATGCGTCGCGCATTCGCGAAGAGTTCGGGATCGAGCTTACGCGATCGGTTCAGATAAGGAAGATGGTGGATATGGCCATGAAGAGCGACCGGCTCATGAATGCCCTCTTTGCCGCCCTCAGCCCGGCACAGATGAAATCAGTAATGCGCGCTCAGATCCCGGCGCCGCTTGCCTCTCGCGCATGGGTCCGAGAAGGATCAAACCGACCGGATTAATTTCGTAACCACTTGTTATAAACAGCGGCTAGCGACGTTTCTACCACCAAGACACAGAGCTCACAAAGAACGCACAAAGACGAAAAAGCAAACGATATGAAAAGAGATTATAGCGGAAGGATGAACCGTCCATCCGACCGACTGCTTTCAAGAAAACCGCCGGGCGCGGGGGTAGCGGATTCATGTCTCTTCAGAGGGATGACTCGGTAGGGCGGAGCCTGAAATAGCAGGGCACCCCCGAGAGTGGGGATAAAACAGCTTCGGAACCAATCTGCCTGTAGACAAGATGACAAACAACCTATCCGGGGCATGAGACCGGGTAATTGGTCTAGCCGATTGTATGACATAGGACGCTTCTCCGGATAGGCGGGGTGCCAGCGGCAGAACCCGCCACAATGTAGTCAGCATGAAGAGTCAGCCACCCTTACGCCTCCTGATTTTTTGCAGAGAGGCAAGCCCGCGACTTCAGTCGTGGGTAGTTGACTTATGCTTTCTCTTCTTTGGGTGTCTTGCCCAGCAGCTCTTCTATGGACTTGGCGCCAGCCTCCACGACTTTGACATTTATCTGGCCAATATCGGGAGAAATATCCCTTCCATGAATGCTCATTCTCTTCTTCTTTCCCTCGGCTACGGGATGATATCCGGTTCCCTTGGAGAGCAGGATTTTTCTGCGCTTTGTGCCGGGCAGATCTGCCCGCATGGGAAATCCCTCGCGATCGCTGCCGCCCGTGACCTGTACCGAGTAGCCGGGCATGCCCAGGACATCTCCTTCCATCTTGTCGCCGATATGTTTTCCCAGAAACTTGCCGGCTCCTGGATCCTTAAGCTCTACCTGATAGGCCTTACCGCTCTTCGGATCTGAGACTACGACTCTAAAATCCATCTTTCTTCCTCATCAAATGCAAATGTAACTATTGTGCCTTGAGATCGATGCCCTATAAAACCTTATCTTGCCGAAAGGTGGCCCAATCATTTCAGCTCATGGGTTTTTGAGTAGTCCACCAGAATGGATATGGGCGCGGTCTTGATCTTTACACCCAGCTCCTCGGCCGCTACCATTCCATTGACTCCGGCATAAATGGCTATGCCGATCTTGCCCGCACCCACGGGGCAACCCAGCACGGCTTCAGACGGCGCTCCTATTTTTATGAGCCCCACGAGGCCCGCGTTTCCGGCCTCATCTAAAAGTGCGCGCACCAGCGTTGCCGCCGCGACGGGCACCTCTCTCACATTGGCCAGCACGGTTCCCGAACCTTTGAAGACGGCATCGGCAACACTTGTCACCTTGCGGCCCATAAAAACCTTAATGGGATCAAGGGACGAGCCGGCATAGGCGATGAGGTCCGTGAAATTTGCGGTCTGCCTTTCCCGGACCTCTGCCAGCCCCGCGAAGCTGGTGAGAACTGGAACTCCTCTTTTCATGAACATGCCGTCCAGAGTGATGCTGCACAGCGTTGCTATTCCCAAAGCTCCTTTGGGAATCTCAAGGTTTGAGAAGCTTTCTCCCTCATCCATGATGAGCACGCGACGGCTTATGGTGTAGCCCGCGTCGAATGCGCGCCCCAGTATCTCGAAGACCTCTTCAGCATTTGCTTTGTCTATGATGCTGGTATTGGCGATTACATCTCCGCTACCGGCCTTAGGATCGAAACTGGTCTTGAACATATACTCTTCAATCCTGGTATTGACAAAGCCGATCCGGTCGTCGACCAGGGCGTCGCCCAGCTCCCTTGACCCCAGAGGTGTGAGCACCCGGCCGCTGTAGCCCTTCTTCCTGGTGAATCCCAGCTCGTCCAGGATCTTGAGATTGTAGCGCACAGCCCTCTCTCCCAGGTCATAGCCGCGACTACTAAGGCAATCAGAGATCGCCCTGGCCCCCACCGGGGTGCCCGTGTTTTCGATAACGCGCAGGATCTCAATTAGCCTTCTCTGGCTCATATGCGCCTTGGTGAGAAGCTTCATTCCCTTGCTCCTCCGGGAAAGGCCATATATATCTTATGCGGATTACACTTGCCCGGCATAAGGGGCCGGAAAGATCAAATCATAGTCCCGTGGGGTAGCGGTCAATCCTGAGGGCCTTTGGAGCCCGCGACGGCGGTTCGAATCCGCCCGGGACTACTTCCAACCTTAAACCATTGGAAACGTAGATATATCCGTGCATATCATGGGGGGGGAAGGCCAGCCCATGTTTTGGCCTGGCATCAAGACGGCATTGCTCCGGTAGTGTAGCCCGGCCAATCATTTCGGCCTTTCAAGCCGAAGACTCGGGTTCAAATCCCGGCCGGAGCATTTTATAACAAATAATAGGCTCAAAGGTATTGATTTTGTCCAAAACTCCCGACATATTTATATTACATAAGCCGGAAGAGTGGGGTTGTGCCTGAGCAAAATACTCAAATATAAGCGGAGAAACATGAGGATCAGGTACTCCACACGACAAAGCGCCAATATGGCGGCTTTTGCAGGTTTATGCCATGCAAGGGCTCGTTAATCTTTGTCGGCGTGGTGCCAGGGATTTGGGCCTCTGCGGATGGCTCAGGTTCTGAGCGTTGATGGTAACTAAGGAGGTGGGAAAGAAATGAGAAAACTAATAGCTGTTTTGGTTATTGTCGCCATGGCCGTAGTAGGCATGGCCGGTGCAGCAAATTACATGTACGAAAAGGCATCGGTCAAGGGCGTTGGATACAAGAACGTAGAGATGATCATTTCCACCCAGTATGGCTTTATGGGCCAGAAGCTGGTAGAGAAAGAGTCCGGATCCGGTAACGTCATCACCGAGAGGACTGAGCTTGAAGCTGAGAGGCAGCTCAATCACGATGGGACTGTAATTGGCCTTGGAACATGCAAGTTCCCAACCGGAATTACCTGCCCCATGGACTACATCAACTTCACCAAGGAAGCTGAGTTCGAGTATATGCCCGTCTCTTACCAGACCGGCACTTACGACCAGAAGTGGGTAGAGAAACTCTGCGTACAGAACTACAGGATCGGCGCAGTGCTGACAGAGATGTACACCCATGCTGAGCACCTGCAGAAGACCACCGAGGTCAAGACCCGGGGATACGGCTGGAAGAATACCTCCCCATCCACAGTTCCTCCCAATGGCGCTGACGGAAGCTGCCCGGCTTGCTGCACCGGTGTCCTTGAAGCTAACCTGAACAGCAACGTCATCGGCGTTGCCCACATCGGCTGGATCTCCCGCGATCCCCTGGCTGAAAACAACCTCAAGGGCCGCCATGCTGAGTACGGCAGATCTGTCGAGGACCTGACTGGCGTCTTCTCCATCGAGAAGTTCATCCAGCTCTGGGGCAACTCCACATGCGGCGCAATCAGCGTTGACTGGCTGCCCTGCGTGTAGATAGATTAACCTGCAACTCCAGAAACGGGCTTCGGGCTCTTAAGCCCGGAGTTCAAGTTATTTTTTTTATCCAGGCTGTTTTTTTAAAGTATAATTCTCTAATCCGGGGATGATGAGTCCTGCAATTGAAGAAAACAAGCAATCGCAGCACATATATTGGACGATAAAAATTCTCTTTTTCATGCTCGATAGGTTTATATGCCATTAACCTAATCAGAATTGTTGTGCCTGAAAAACACACTCATATTGGAATCATAGGATCAGGCGCCTCACGCTGGATAGGGTGGCATTTGACGCTTTCGGCCGATGCCTTAAGGCAAAGCCGAAACCCTGCGGTTTCATCTTTTCTGGTGGAACGATCCCGTGTCTTAGGTCCGGGATTTAGCTATCCAACCGGGGTGATGTACTGAAGGATCTTTCGTTGCTGTCAATGAGCAGCCTTCGATCCTCATGTAAAGGAGGTGGGAAAGAAATGAGAAAATTAATAGCTGTTTTGGTTATTGTCGCCATGGCCGTAGTAGCCACCGCCGGTGCAGCAAATTATATGTACGAAAAGGCATCGGTCAAGGGCGTTGGATACAAGAACGTAGAGATGATCATTTCCACCCAGTATGGCTTTATGGGCCAGAAGCTGGTAGAGAAAGAGTCCGGGTCCGGTAACGTCATCACCGAGAGGACTGAGCTTGAAGCTGAGAGGCAGCTCAATCACGATGGGACTGTAATTGGCCTTGGAACATGCAAGTTCCCAACCGGCTCGACATGCCCCATGGACTACATCAACTTCACCAAGGAAGCTGAGTTCGAGTACATGCCCGTCTCATACCAGACCGGCACTTACGACCAGAAGTGGGTAGAGAAACTCTGCGTACAGAACTACAGGATCGGAGCTGTGCTGACTGAGATGTACACCCATGCTGAGCACCTGCAGAAGACCACCGAGGTCAAGACCCGCGGATACGGCTGGAAGAATACCTCCCCATCCACAGTTCCTCCCAATGGCGTTAATGGCGCTGACGGAAGCTGCCCGGCTTGCTGCACCGGTGTTCTCGAAGCAAACCTGAACAGCAACGTCATCGGCGTTGCCCATATCGGCTGGATCTCCCGCGATCCCCTGGCTGAAAACAACCTCAAGGGCCGC
>Ga0247842_10001871_pt1 | contig 33179 bp, 32 predicted proteins | sample LaCruzMarch2015__3_FD_192411 | JGI IMG/M metagenome (GOLD analysis project Ga0247842, IMG submission 192411) | Freshwater microbial communities from meromictic Lake La Cruz, Castile-La Mancha, Spain - LaCruzMarch2015_19m | ecosystem: Environmental > Aquatic > Freshwater > Lake | place: Spain...
ACCATTAATAATTTGCTTATTAAAGATAAATAAAAATAATAGAATGGTTAGTTAAACAACTTAATAAATATAAATTATTCTTATATGGTTTTTTGTTATAATTACTATAAGAAGTTCTAATATAAAAATCAGTTATTCTTATTAAGGTTATTGAATTATAATAAAAAATTGATTTCTTTTTTTATTTTAAGTTTATCAATGTCTAATATTTCTAGTGATTATTTACAATTTAATAATTTACCTGATAGAGATATTAATGAACTAATTGAAATATGTAAATATGATATTTCTAAACAAAATTTTAAATGTGAATTAACCGTCAGTGAAAATATTAAATTAAATAATTATATTGATAATTTATTACTTAATTTACCCGATGACGAAACCATTAAATCTAATATTATTTTTATGAAAAAATACTTGATTTATAATTTTACCAATCTTTATTATAATTATTATGATAAAGATTATGGTTTCATTTCTAATATTGAACTAGCATTCTATAAAATTTATGATGAACTTTATATTAATGATTTCAATAAAAAAATTCTAGATTTATATAATACTATCATTAAAATTGATAATAAATTAGAAAAAAAGAAACAAAGAGAATTTAATTTTATATAAATAAAAAAAATGATTATTATTTTTATAATTGATATTCATATATGTTAGTATTATTTATTATTAGTATTATTAGTATCTATATTAAATTTAATAATAGAATAATTAATAATATTAATTCAGATATTGAAAATATAAATATGACTAATCTATTACAAATATGTAATGACGATATAAATAATAATAGATATTCCACTTTAACCATTTCAGAAAAAATACAACTTATCGAATATATAAATACTGAAATTAAAAATTCAAATTGGAAATTAAGAAAAGATAAATTATTAGCTGTCAAATTACATTTATTAAATAAATATAGATAAATTTTAGATATCTAACGATAATGATACCTTAGGTATTATCCTTTTTATCATTTTTTTTGTTGTTATAGGTCTATCATCCTTATTAAATATCTTACTTAATAATTCCTCTCCCTTTAAATCCTTATTCTGTTCCAATATTTCCTTTATCTCTCTTATATTTATTGGTTTATGTGTCTTTCGCTCCACCGCCTTCAATCTCCCATTTTGCGTATTTAAATCATTATAATTATATTTAAACATAAAATCTTCTATTTTATTATTTAATGCTCGTTGGTGATTCTTTCGCTCTTTTAATGCTATTATTAATTTCCTTATAAAATCATCATATTTAAACCATTCAGATACCAAATTTTTAAATGTTTCCAATTCTTCCTTCGTTGGTTCAGTTTTACTTATGATTTCTTCTACTTCTTCCATTTTATTTCATTTATAATATTATTTCTTTATTTACTTTTAATAACTCTCTTTTTATTTTTATAATCCTTTAATTGTTTTTTTATTGATTTTGATGATAATGATGATGATAATTTAGATTTAGATGAATTAGATTGTATAAACTTTTTTACATTATCTATTGTTCGCTGTTCCTTAAATTCTTCCTTCTTTTTCCCATTCTCATATGATATTATCATTGGAAATGCTGATACATTCCTTAATCTCTCTGGTAAAAATCCAATATTATCATATTCTACCTTAAAAACATTTGATATATCCCTTAAACCTATATCATCATTCATTAAATTATCCAATAATGGCATAAATGACCTACAATGTCCACAACTATTCCAATGATATACTATTATTACTCTATCATTATTTGTCTTCTTTTCTAATAATCCGCCCGTTTGTATAGAATTCACTTCCTCATACATTATCTATTTTAATAATTATCTATTATTAAATTAATAAAAAAAATGGATTTAAAAAAACAATCAGAAATTATATCCTGCAATCATATTAATTTCCTCGATAAGAAATATAACCTATATAATCAACTCGAATTTAATAAAAAAATGGTTCCTAATTCTAAAGACTTTACCACTAATTATCATCTTAATCCCTCCTTAAATTCTCATTATATATCCAAAAAAGATTGTATTTATAAATCTACTGAACCTTATCAAGCCATCTTCGAAAAACAATTTATTCAACCCTCTTTCGATCTCAATAAACCACTCTTTAATGCTAATACAAAAGCTAAATTAAATTATGATACTGACTGTCCATAATAAATTAATGCCTCCTTACTTACATTATTTTCGGCATCCTTCTTAGAATTACCCTCAGATGTCGCTATTATAGTTCCCGATATATCCTTTATACAATATTTGAAAATTTTTACACTCTCTCTCGTTATTACTCCAACTTCTAAAAATCTCGGTATATGATTAAACGTATTTTGCATATAACTAATTAACATATCCTTATAATTCGTCTTCTGTAATATTAATTCACTTATATCCAAATAATTCTCTATTATATATATAATCCATTGTTCCGCTATGAAATATCCAGAACCCGTTAATGGTTCTAATCTTATTCTCTCGGGTAATATAACCTTATCATCTAATGTCTGGAAATCTATATATATCGCTCCAATAAATGCCTCAAATATATCCTCCATTATCTTATAATTATTTCTTCCATTCGCTTCCTCTACCTGTTTCGATATTATCGCATATCTCGAAAATCCTATCTTCTCTGCTAAATATCCCAACATCTTACCATTTACTATTCGAGTTCTTATTTTTGATAAAAAACCCTCATTCTGATCCGGAAATCTCATATATAAATAATTTGCTACTATGAAATTTAATATAGAATCTCCTAAAAACTCCAATCTCTCATATGACATATCCTGTAATGGTATACAATCTGATGGACATTTAATATTACTTGCCGTAAAATCCATATTCTTCATAGTACAATAAGATTTATGAATAAATGCATTCCTATACAAATTTATATTATTAAATTTAATATCTATCAATCCATTCTCTTCAAATAATCTCCTTAAATCAGTTTCTTGAAGAATCTGATTTTTATTATTATAAGGCAATTCATTTTCATTTAAATCCTTTGTTTTATTATGAATACTTTCTATTTTTTTCATTTATCTTAATTATATTTATTTAGATTTATATAAAACTTTATTCATTTTTTTATTCTTTTAACATTTCACACTGTAATATATATTTATCTTTTGTATTTTTATGAAATAATATTAATAACTTCTTTTCATCTACACATATCAAAAATTTTATATGAAATACTTCTTTCATATCTTCATTATGTTCCTTTATAGTTGTATAATATTCACTCGATATTCCATTTATATTCTTCAATTTTGATATATTCTTATAAATCTCCATCGTTATCTTTCCAACATCCTTTATATTTATTTTCTTTATATCTAAATATTCCTTACTAACAGATATCAATTTCATATGATTTTTATAATAATCTTTAATATCTCGTATTAAATATCCTATTAACTTATTCATTCTATTTTTTTTATTATAAAATAATAATGGTTAAACTAGTTTTCTGGAACTATAAATATATTCATAATAATATATCCGTTTTTACTACTTCTGATTTATATGACCTATCTATCACTCTTAATGATATCATCATTAAATTTCGTCATCAATTAACCAATAATGAATTTACTGTCATCAAAATCATTAAAGTTTATAAAAATAATCCTAAAGTCATTTTTGATTCCAATAATCCTTATTTTGATTTACAATTATCATTATATGATTATCTCAACTATTATAATATTAAATCTAATAATTGTGATATAATTTAAATAAATATATAAATATTTATTAATGTTAATCTTTCGTAATTTATTGTGTCAATTTATTTTTTTTAATCTAATGTTAATTATCAATAAATATCTACTTTTATATATTGATACCATTTATATATATACTTTATGGTCTATGATTTCCATATGGATTTTAAGTGATAGTTTTATCATTATTAATGATCTAAATGTTTTACAATCCAAATATAATGAACTACATCTAAAATATAATGAATTATTAAAAGATTTTACTATTACTATCAAAGATAAATATAATCAAATTAATTTAATCTGTGATACTCTTTCAGAACATACTATTGTTATGGCCGACTGCAGAAATGAAATTATTAATCTCAAAAATAAAATTATTTTACTTAAACATTACTATAAATCTTCCTCTTCCTCTAATTCTTTAAATAGTAGTCCTAAATCTATTAATGAAGAAAATAACAAAAGTTCTTTATCTCCAATAATAACTCATATATCACAACCAATAGATAATGCTGAAACTTTTAATAAATTCCACGATTTACATTTAAAATTGAAAGGAAGATTACAAGAACACTTTTTCAGTAAAAGTGGTGTTTTTTAATCTACTATAATTTGTAATTCTATAAAATAATCTCTAGGATTTATTATATAATTAATCCAATTTTCAATCGAATATTTACTTTCTTTCATATTCAAATAAAAGTTATATTCGGCACATTTATTAATTCTATCCTTTTCCTTCTTATTTAATCCATATCCTAATTTTCCATAATTATCATTCACAAATATTAATGATAAGAAATTATTAATCTGTTTCAATTTATTTATAATATCATTTATTATCTCATTTATCTTAATTATATCTTCCGTTCTTTTTATTTCTGGAAATTTCATTAGTAATTTTCCTGATAATTCCGCCAACTCATTCAAACTTAATTTTGGATATTGTGCAGTTCTAGCATTTGGTGTCTTCGATATTCCATTTACCAATATATTATCTTTCTTTATCTTATTTATTAATATTGAACGTGCTATTGATGGTATCTGATATTCTTCCAATGCCTTCGATAAATTACTATCTATATGCAATTTCTGTAATATCTCCTCATTTATCACATCAAATTTATGAATTGTTAATAATATCATTGGATTAAATTCTCGATTTGTATCCGTTTTGAATATCTCTATTAATGAACTCTTACGATGATGTCCATCAATCAATACCAATTTATTATTTTGTGTATCATAAAAGGCTCGAAATAATGATGATAATAATACTTTATTATTATTTCTATATTCCTTTATTATATCAGTAATTCTATTATCATCCAATACTCTATTTTCACTCCAATCTAAACAAATCTGTATCATTGAACGAGCATTCATTTTATATAATATAATATTATCATCAAATTTACATAACTCTATTACTTGTCTAGTTCTAATAAAATCATTCAATACAAATAATTGTTCTTCCATTCTTTATGAACTATTTATAAAAATAAAAAAATCATTTTTTAATTTTGATAAATATAAATTAATAATCCTTTGTTATTATATAAAAATAAGTTTTTATATGAATTTAAATGAATATTGGAGTTGTTGGTTGTGGTAAATTAGGTATTTGCTATTCCGCTATTTTTGCTAAATATGGTTATAAAGTTTATTGTTATGATATTAATAGTAAAATTTTAGATGATATAGAAAATGATACTTATAATTATATTGAATTAGGACTAAATGAAATGATTAAAACTAATAAAAATAACTTAATTATTACCAGAAATTTAAATGATGTCATTTATAAAACCAATCTTATAATCACATTTATACAAACACCTTCATTAGAATATGGTGCATATAATCATTCTTATATTGATAATTTTATTGATAATTGTATATCTTTTGGATATCAAAATGATAAAAAAACAATTGTTATATCATCAACAGTAATGCCAAATTATTGTTCCACTATTCATTCAAAAATTAAAGATTATAATTATAATATTTGTTATAATCCATCTTTTATATCTCAAGGTTCCATTATTGCTAATATCACCTGTCCTGATATGATTTTAATTGGAAATGATAATTCTGATAATTCTGATAATTCTGATTTAATTGAATTACATAAATCAATTATTAAAAATAAAGAAACTAAATTTAATATTATGAATTTACTGGAAGCTGAATTAACAAAAATTTCCATTAATTGTTATATTACTATGAAAATAACTTATGCTAATTTACTTGGTGATTTATGCAAATCTTTAAATTGTAATCCATCTATTGTATTAGATGCTATCGGTAGTGATAATAGAATAGGTAATAAATATTTTAATTATGGATATGGTTTTGGTGGTCCTTGTCTTCCTAGAGATAATAAAGCTTTATTTTATTTTACCAATAATAATAAAATTCCTAATATTAATTTTGATATTTGTCATATAATAGACCAAAATAATAAAAATCATTTATTATATCAATTTGATAATTTAAAAGAAAGTAAAGAACCAATAGAATTTAAATATATTACTTATAAAGAAACCTCTGATATTTTAGAAGAATCACAAAAATTATTATTAGCTATTAAATTAGCCGAATATGGAAAAAAAGTAATTATTTATGAAAGACCTGAAATAATAACAATTCTCAAAAATAAATATTCTATTTCTAATTTAAATTTCATTAATATTTATCCATCTATCTAACATTTTCGGTAAATAAGGATAATTTGGATATATTACAGTATTTTTATTATAAATACCTGCAAGAAATGATAAACAACTAAAACCTAAAAGTAAAACATCCGCATTTATAAAATGATGAAGTGTATTAATTGTATCCATTTCTAAATGATAATGATATTTATTTGAATTATAAATATTCGAATATTTTACTTTAAATTCATATTGAGAAAAAATATGAATATCATAATCTACATATTTATTAGCTAATTTATCTAATATATATATATACATATTCTCTGTTATTAAATGATAACCACACGTAGAATTTAAAAATTGTGTATAATCAGTTACATCCATATTATTATAAACACGAATATGAATTGCTATATTTTTCTTATTTTTATTAAAAACTAATGGTCTATTTCTATTAGTTTCATTATAAGCTTTTAATATATCATCTTCTACTAATTTAAAATAATAATCTGGCTTTTTATATAATATTGTAAATATATGCAAAAAATAATATAATTTATCTTTATCCTTATCTTTTAAAAATTCATCCAATTCATCTATATGTAATTCGTGTTTTTTTATTATTTCAAAATTATTATAATCATTATCTTTTAAAGTTTTACAAATACCTCCTATATTAAAAAAATTATCCCACATTGTATCCCATTCATTTTCATCTATATTATTATAATTATGTCCTATATGATGTTTATAATGTATAAATTCTAAATTATTATCACGACAAAATGCGATTAAACTAATAATTCTGATATATATACTTCCAACTCCTTCTACTTCTCTATCAGTATTTCTTAATGCACTATTATATAAAATATACATATATCTAAATTAAAAAAATCTCTTTATATCTATTCATCCAATTTCTTATAACTAATTATAAAGATATCATCATAATCTATACTCATCGTTTTCGTGCTATCATCATCTTCATCATCCGTTTGGATTAAATGAAATTTATTTTTAATATGATTACATCCTGTATAGTATTTTATATATGTCTTATGGTTCTCTTTTGTTATAAAACTGAACTTCATAAAATCCGAATTCTCCGCATTACATAACTCATTCAATTTCTCCAATGTTATATTATCATTATTTTCAATTATTACCTTCTTCGTCTTAATCTTGAAATTTTGTTGTATATCAAATGTCCTTAAATCATTTTCATAACTAAGTTTATAATATTTAATTAAATACATCTTTTCATTACTATCATATAACTTTTTTAAAATATTGCAAAATTGTATATAATCACCATCACTAATATTCGATCTATTTTTATCAATCAAACTTAGGAGTTCAGATTCCATCTTTTTTTTTATTCTTTTCTTAATAATAAATATGTAATTGATATTCCTGTTATTATCATAAATAAATTTAATTTATTATTTATATAATCATTTTCATTAATCTTCTTTTTATTATTATTTATTACCATTGTTAATAAATTTGCTACTTCATCTACTCCTCCATCATCCTTAAATACTAATTCATAATTATCAATATTCTTATTATCTATCTTTGATTTATCAAATTTAAATATTGATCTTATTGAATTATTTCCTCCATATTTATTTAATTTCTTATTATTCAATTCCTCCAAAAATTCACTATGATTCTTAATTATTTCTAATGTCTCCTTATATTTATTTTGCTCCAGTCTCTTAATCTCTTCCTGTCTCTTCTTATTATTCTCTCTACTAATTCTCATATCTTCAAAATATTTATTTATATCATTATAAGTAATTTTATGACCTTGAAATTTAAAACTCATCTTTTATTATTATAATTATTAATAATTAAATCATTTTTTATTTATCTTATCAAAAAATAATTTATAAATAATGCCATCGTTATTATACATAAATATGTATATTTTTGTTCCATTTCCTCTATTCTTTCCTTTAACTCCTTCTCTTTCTCTCTTCTTATTATATTATTTAATAAATGATATAAAGAATTATTTATGCTGAAATTTATATCCGGTATTTCCTCCGTTATTTCTTTAAATCTAAATGTATTTAAGGAATTGTCGTCAATAGGTTGTTTGGTTTTATTATATTCCAATAAAATCTCTTTATGATTTTTAGCTATTTCATTTAAATCTTTCTCTCTTTCCTCTCTATTCTTTTTCATCTCATTAAAATAATTATCAATTTCTTTATAGGAAATATCATAACCTTTATATTTAATCATTATTAATTATATTCAATAAAAATAAAAAAAATGATTTATTATTTTTAACTTTATTTTAAATTCATAATTATGAATCAAATTATTACTCTTATTGATGATATATTAAATAGAGATATTAATTATAATTTGGAACATAGTGAATATGAAGTATATTATTATTTTGATGGTAATATATTTGATTTTGATGTAATTACTAATCATTTAAATGACGGTCCAAAATCCTTCGTTATGATATCGAATATAATACCACTATTATTGAAATTATTGGTGGTTATTTACTTATCAGAATTCAAGAAGAATTTAATTATCATAATATTCATATATGTTATTGCAGACATAATATTGCAATTCCTAGAACTCTATGTTTAATATGTTAATTTTTATTTTTTTTATATAAAAAAAATGATTTTTAATTTAAACTTTTAATTATATCTAAATCTAAATGTCTGATCTAATTGAAAAATGCAAATTACTTAAAATTGATTATATTAATAACAAAACTAATAAACCTTATGGAAAACCTGCATTATTAAAAAGAATTCAAGAAATTGAAGAAAAAGTATTAATTACAGAACAACCATTATTAATCGAATATAAAAATGAAATTATTTGGTCTTGTACCGAAAATAAGGAATATAATGATTATGAAAGAAAATTACTTAATTTAATCAAAAAATGCCACGATATTTTATATTCTAATGGTTCTATTGTTGGTACTGACGCCAGTAACGATATCATTAAAATTCTCATTTTAAGATTCATTAATATCATCTATAAAACCAATGATGGTAAAGAGAAAATAGATAAATTAATGCAACAATTTAATAAACCACTTCAAGAACGTTTTATGCCTTATATAATAGATTTTACACAATTACTAAAAATAGATAATGGAAATTATGAAAATGAATTAAAAGTATATATTAAAGTAATACTTTCAATAATATTACCTGATGTATTTACTGGTGAAGATGGATTTTTAAATACTCGCGATGAACCAGAAAATATTTATAAAATAATTACTGAAATTTCAACAGTTATTGATTTGGAAAATACTAATATATCTAATTATTTCTCTACTCAAGGTGGAAATATTTATGAATATTTTACTAATGGTTATGGAAAAGGTAATAATACTTCAAAAGATTTAGGGCAATTTTTCACACCATTTAACTTAATTCAAGCTATTTTATATGGTTGTGGATTTAATGATTTAATTAGAACATTTGAAAATTCTAGTTTATATGATCCGTGCTGTGGAAGTGGTGGTTTATTATGTATTACTTATAAAAATAATAAAGATTTTATAAATAGCAATCAAATTTATGGTTGTGAAGTTGAAAAGAAAACAATTAAATATGCTTTAGCTTCATCTATTTTAAATACTAATGAACTAAATACAAATATTTTAAATACTTGTTCTTTATCCAAAAATCCATATATATTTACAAATAAAAAATTCGATATTATTTTCACAAATCCACCATTTGGAATTAAAAATAGCTATAAAGAAAAAAAGAAATTATTTGAAGAATTTAGAGATAGATTTTATAATGGTAATCCTATTAAATTTGAAGATGTATATCCATTAAATATAAATGATGGAACAATTATGTTTATTCAATTAGTTATATATTTATTAAATATTAATGGTGTATGTGCAATTGTTTTACCTGATGGTAAAATTATGGATAATTATAAATTAAGAAAATTTATAATTGATAAATGTAAAATTCTAAAAATTATTAATGTTGATTCTGGAACATTTGGACATACTACAATTAAAACAAAGGTTATTATATTTAAAAAAATGGATAATGATGGTAATAATGATAAATCAATTGAATTTCTTGAAATTAATAAAAAAGGTAATGAAGTTAAATTAATTACTGTCTGTAATTTAAATAAAAATTATTCATTTAATCTAGAAAAAGAAACAAAAGAAGTTATTGAATATTCTGGAGATATTGAAATTAAAAAACTTGGTGATATTTGCAATATTGATATTGGCGGTACTCCTTTAAGAAATAATCAAGATTATTATTTAAATGGTACTAATTTATGGGTTTCTGTTAAAGAATTAAATAATAATTATATTTATGATACAAAAGAAAAAATAACTGATTTAGGAGTTAAAAAAAGTAATGTTAAATTACTTCCTATTGATACTATTTTATTATCATTTAAATTAAGTATTGGTAAAATTGCTATTGCAGGTAAAGAATTATATACTAATGAAGCTATTGCAGGTATTAATACAAAGGATAATTCGCTAATTCTAAATAAATATTTATATTATTATTTACAAAATACTGATTTATCAATATATGCAACAGGATTAATAGGAAATGGTTCATTAAATAAGGAAAGTTTAAAATCAATAGAAATTCCTATTCCTTTATTAGAAAAACAAGAAGAAATTGTTGAATATTTTGATGAATTCTTTAAAGATAAAGATATTAAATTATTAAGTAATTATATTAATAATAAATTTAATTTAATATTTAGAAATTTTAAACAATTCAATAAAAATATTACTATGTTATACAATTTAAATAAATCAGATGAAATAATACAACAAAGTATTGATAGTATTAAAAATACTAATAATGATATTATTGAAATTACACTTAATAATAATGATTTTGAAAATATTAAATTAAGTGATTTAATTGTAAGAATAAATAATTATATTGATATTGAAGATGATATTCAATATAATATAGTTGGTCTTTCTTCTAAAGGATATACTAAAATTTCAAAACAATTATATGGTAAAAATATTCAATGCAAGCAACAACAATTATGTAAAAAAGATAATTTTATAATAAGTAAAATATTAAATGGTTGTTATGGTATTATTGATGATATAACAAATAATTGTATTATTTCTAGCGAATATTGGTTATTTAATATTAATACTAATATTGTTTCAAAAAAATATATTTATATTATATTTAAAGAAATTATAATCAATAATTTAAATGATATATCATCAGGATTAGGCATACCACGAATTAATAAAGAAAAATTTAATTTAATGGAAATTCCTATTCCTTCATTAGAAGTTCAGGAAGAAATTGTTAATAAAATTGATAATAATGATGTTCTTATTAAGAATTTAGAAAAAATGATTGAAGATAATAAAGAATTAATGAAAAAAATTTTCAATTAATTAAAATAATCTTTTCTTTTTCCTCCATAAAATAATTGTGGTAATTCATTTGGTATTTTATTACTTTTATTTAATAATATTTTTATTATTTCATTATCATCTATTATATCTGTTATATTATCGATATTCTCTTTAAGAAAATCTAAATATTCATTTTTACTAAAATATGGATTTTCTCCATTTCTATATGTATCTATATATCTGAAATTTGGTAGTTTTTTAAACATTTCATATGGTGCAGGTAAATTTACATTTTTATTTTTATCATAATATTCCATATAATCTTTATGATTATGTATATCCTTTCTCATTAATTGAATTGTAAATTTCTTTTCAGTCCAATATACATCTCTTTTATATATATCATATATTACCGTTTTTACATCCGTTATATCTCTATCATCATCTATTATCTCTATTTCTCCTTTTTGTTTTGAATTTAAATTTGAATTATCATTAACCTTATATATTTTTATCTTTTCAAATTCAATTTCTATTCCTTTTAATAAATATTCCAATGTTCCTTTCAAATTTATATAATTCTTATCTATATCATTATTATAATTTGTTGGTATTATTATATGTAATTCTTTATCTCCATTTATTCTAGTTCCTCTTCCTATTGCCTGATTATTTTCCTTATAACTCTGTTTATCATCACTGAAAAATAATATATCTATTTTTGGATTATCATAACCTATCGTATATTTTCCAACCACATATCCTAATGACTTATTAGATTCCTTAAATCCTTCTATTGTTCTATTTCGTTTTTCCTCCTTTCTATATTCATCATTCACTAATAAATAAGGTTCTATAGTCGTTTTCTTTAAATCATATTGATATAAATGAATTTTATATAATTCATATGCATTATTACAACAAGTATGAAAACTAAAACCATAGTTTTTATTATGATTTTCAAAAGTTTCACACATAAATTTAATATAATTAGTCTTTGTTATTTCTTCCTTTAATAACTCAAAATCAAATATTTCTATATTTATTTTACATAAAAATCCTTGGTCTATTAATTCCTTCATCGTTATTGGAAAATATAATTCACCAAATATTAATCTATTTTCAATAATAATATCCTTATTCGGTGATGCACTCGTAAATAATCTATATTTAACTTTCTTATTTTTCAATAAAAATTCTTTAATCGCATCTTTACTATAACACCAATCCTCCAAAGCCCAATGTGCCTCATCAAACCATATAAATATATTAGAATTTTTATGATTTTTTATGATTTCATAAGCCTTTAAATAGGATTGAATACACAAACTTTCAATTTTTAAATCATTCAATTTAAATTCATATTTCTTATTTTGTTCTCTAATATTTGTTCTTGGTGATAATATTATAGTTAAATCCGGTTTCATTTCATTTATTATAGAATATGCAATTGTAGTTTTACCTGCTCCTGTTGCCAATTCTAAAAAAATTCTATCATTTAACTTAAATTCATTTAATATATAATTAATTATTTCTGTTTGATAAGGTCTTAATTCTAACTTCTCTTTTTTATTTAAAGAACTATTATTAATTTTCTCTATTTCAGCAGGATTAACTTCCTCTATTTCTATTCCTAATTTTATAAAATCATTAGTTATTATTAATTTTAATATCTCAATTCCATCTCTTCTTATAAATTCTTTTCCTCCATCCTCATTTATTATATATTCTATAATCTTTTCTAAATATTCTAATCCTTTTTCCTTTATTAACTCCTTACATTTTTCTGAATTTCTACAAGTATTCGAAATAATCTTATCTATATCCTCATAATAACCTGAATAATTACTCGTTTTCTTATATTTATATAGATTTATAAATTGATTTCTAGAAATATGTTGATCGGTTTTTCCAATTCTTTCAATAGGATTATCTGAAACACCATATTTAACCGCATTACACCAATTCCAATCATTATTACTCATTATATAGAAATATTCAGAAGTCATAATTAACTAGTTATTTATAATTAAATGTCATTTTTTATATGCGTTTATATTATTATAAATATAAACAAACAAAAATTTATAGAAATTTGGATGGTTTAACTATTCCTGAAATTCAATAATATAATTAAACGTTTTTGATTGAATATCATTATCGACAAATCATAATGAAAAAAACTTAAAATAAATTAACTATTATTAATGATAATAATACCATATATAAATTAAATGAATTGTGTAATATCTTAGATAAAGTTAAAGATAGTAATAATCAAAGAAATTAAAATTCCTATTTCCTTATATAAATAATAAAATATGCAGTAAATTTATATATAGTTATATTCTTAAAATTATTATATAAATACACAAAATTAAAATTATAAGGCACTTTTAAATATATATATTTAATATTCATTTTAACTATTAAATCAATTATATTTATATTATTCAAATATAAATCAATATTCTTTTCTATTTTATAAAAATAACCACTCCAAGGTGGATCTAAAAATAAACAAAAAGTATTTATATCATATCTAATTCTTTTTAATATTTTAATATCATTCATATATCTAATTATATCATCATTATATACCATAACATTTTTTAAATTATAAACTTCTATATTATTTTTTAATTTTAAATATGTATTTTCTACAAATTCCACCGCAAATACTTTTGTGAAAAAATTAGAAAAAACAATTGAACCTACACCAATATTACTATTTCCATCAATTATATATTTAATATTTTTATTATTTTTTATAATTAAATTAGATAATCTTATTAAATCTGTATTATTTGATATTGAAAAATTTGAATCAATTGATATCTCTATTTTATTAAAATCAATATTTTTCTTTTTTGGAAAATATCGTTTTACTATATTCAATTTATTCGGTATTTCCATATTATTATATACATCATTTATATCTATTTTATTATTTTTACAATATTCTATTGACTTATATATATTATTTATTAATATATTATTTACATTCTTTTTATTAGTAATTATATCTTTAATATATATATATTTATTATAATAATTTTTTATTAATTTATTATATTTCTTATATGCATCATCTATTATCTCTATAAATTTATTTGATATTTTATTTTTATTTAAAGATTTAATTAATATAACTGTATTTGGTTTATTTTTATTTTTCTCCAAATCTACACAATATAATAAATTTATTTTGGTTTTTGGTAAATAGTTCTGTGCTAAATATGGGTCTATATCAATATATTTATCTATTATTTTTGTAAATAAATTATTTATTCTTTTTTTTAAATTAATGAATTTAAATATTCCAAAATGTAAATAAACTACATCATTCATTAATATCTCCATTTTCTCAAAATTATTATAAATACTATCCAAAAACTGAAATGTCGGTTTATAAAATAAATGAGTTTTATTATTTATAAATAAATTTCCATTTACATTTAAACAATCCAATAATTTATCATATAATAATAATTTAAATGGTAATGTTGCTATTTCATTATAACACGAACGTGTTGAAAATAAATTAATTATATCAATACATATATTATCTGTATTTACTACAAAATCTTTTATTTTATCTAAATTTTTATAATCATCACAATTAATTATTATATAATCTTTTCTTAAATTTTCATTATTATCTATAACTATTTCATCATATTCTATTTTTTCTCCAAAAGTTATCATTAAAAATACTGTTTTTACCTTACAATTATTTATATTCTCCAATATATTTTCTAATTCAAAAAATAAATGTAATTTTCTATTATTTATTTCCCAAGGTCCTAATACCTGTACTATTACTACATCTGATTCTTTTGGTAATTTTTCTATTATATTTAAATAAAAATAGTAATAAGCCGAATTTATACCAAATCTATAATATTTCCCTATTGGATAAAATATATAATTATTAATATACACATTATTATTTTTTATTGTTAGTATATCATTATAATCTGATATATATGGAATAGTATAATTTACAACAAATGAACGAAAAAATATTGAATATAAACTACAGGTTAAATATTGATATTCATCACATAATATCTGTATTAATATATCTGTATTTGCTATTTCATAATATTGCTTACTTATATTTAAACTAAAAATTTGTGGTATTTCTTCTATATTATCTGTTAATTTTAATTCATTATATAACATCTCTTATTTTATTTAAAGGATATATATTTAAAAATTATTATAAATGAATAAGATTTGTATTATTTTATATGCAGCACTTGGAAATCAATTATTTATGTTATTTACTGGTATTTCTAAAGCAATTGATGAAAATAAAACTTTTACTATTTATCCCATTCCAAATAATCCATTCAAATTTTATTTTACTAGTTTTTTAAAATCTATGGTATTTAAAGTTGAAGATGACCTTAATAATGTCCAAAATAAAATTGGATATGAAGAAAAAGAATTTCATTATTCACTTATTCCTAGAGATGTAGAAGTTATTAAAGGTTATTTCCAATCTCCTAAATATTTCCATCATAATAAACAAAAAATTATTGATATCTTACATATTCAACCCTTCCTTGATAAATATAAAATTGGCTTTAAATCAGTTGCTCTTCATTTACGTTTTGGCGATAGTTCATATAATCAAACCAATCATTGTATTTTAAAACCATCCTATTTCATTAATGCTATAAATAAATTAATTGATATTATACCTGATATTATTGATTATAAATTTCTTATATTTGCTGAAAGTAATGATGATTTGCTTATTAATGATTATATTAAAGAATTTAAAGAAAAGATACCATTAATCTTCGATTATCAGAAATTCTATGAATTAAAACCCAATTTGAAAGATTATGAAGATTTATTATATATGAGTGATTGCAATCATTTTATTATTGGTAATTCTACATTTTCGTGGTTCAGTGCTTATTTATCTGAAAATGATAATAAAACTGTTATTTATCCTAATGATTGGTTTGGACCCAATAATATTCATAAATCCACTAAAGATTTATTCTTTGATGATTGGATTAAAGTTTATTCCTAAAAAATTGATTTATTTTTATTTAATAATTATTATTAATTATTAATAATAATGACTACTATAGAAGATACCTTTAATGATTATAATAATAATCTTAAAATACCTATTTCAAGTAATAAACAAGGTAAAAATAAAATTGCTAAATATTCTATTTTAAATTATGATAGTGATTTCTGCAAATATGAAAGTTATAATCGCAAAATTAAAAGAAATATTATTGATAATTTACAAATTAAACATTATATTAAAATTGGTGATACTTGTCCTATTTGTTTTGATAATATTAATACTCGTAATAATGCTTTCTTAACTGATTGTGGACATTCCTTTCATTATAATTGTATTATCCATTATGATTATAAAAATTCTTTTAAACAAGAAGGTGTTTTCTGTCCATTATGTCGTCAAGATATGGGTTTATATGATAATCTTAAAGATAAATATAAAAATAGTAATAATTCATTTGATAATCTTGAAGATTTTGAAATGAATATAAAAAATAAATTACCTGTTATATGTTTTAATCCTAATATCCTAAAATTCAATAATCATTTTTTCAGAATGAATTATTTTAATTGTCTTTATTGTCAATTATAAATTCATATACCATCTCATTGTCTTTTTTTGATTTCCATAATATAATATATATATCCTTATTTATTATTATCTTTGTTTTTTTATTTATCTCCTTATATCTAAAATTCTCCTTAAATAGTTTTAATCTATCAATGAGACAATTTAAACTTTTATTAGAAGGATAAAAGGAATATAATTTATATATTCCATATTTCCAATATAAAAAACTGGTATTTAAAGAATTTATATTAATTTCATTTTTATTATTAAAAGTTGCATTTACTGTTTGATATAAGTTTATATGGAGGTCCTTTAATATCTTACTCATATTAAATAATCCATCAATTATCCGTTTATCCCATTTCTCTAATGTTGGAATTACTGATGTTCTAATTTTACCTCGCTGACACCAAATAGGAGTTGAATTTTTTAAATATGGTAAATTATGATTAATTGCATATTTATAAATATCTTTCTTTAGAACTTCTATTAATGGTCTATAAAAATTAATATTATCTATTAACATTGAAATCTCTATTCCATTCAAATTCTCATATTTATTCTTATATGCCAAATTAGTTAATATATTTTCCATACAATCATCCTTATTATGTCCTAATATTACTATTGGATTTCCTTTTCCATTCTCCAATTCATTCACTTTCCTATATGAATTAAAACGAACTCTTTTTGTATAATTCTCATATACTTCTCGCATATCATTATTTATCGATTGTTCTCTATTTATTTCATAAATTGTTCTTACATATAACTTAATCTTCAATTTATTACATAACCATAATAAATAATTTACTTCATATTTCGTTTCTTCTCTATTATTATAATTAATATGAACTGCAACAACCTTATGAGAACCATATAATTTAACCATTGAATATAAACAACTTACGGAATCTACACCACCCGATAAACTTACTATAATAGGATTATTATAATCAGTTGTTATTAATTTAGAATAATTACCAATATATTCTAATGGTTCTATACGTATTTTCTCATTTGGATAAAATTCTAATATATTTATATTAGTAAAATTATAATAATTATAATAATCCTTCGAACAATCATAAAATTCCAATTCTTCATTAAAATTTGCTCTATTATATGTCGCCTTCAAAAAACTTTTTGTTCCTCTTTTCCACGCATGATTCATTGCCAACATTAAATGTTTTTTCTCATTCGTATGTCTAAATACTAATATTATAAACATCCACTCATTATATTCATAATTATCCAAATTATCTATCTCTTTCACTGCTAGTTCCAATGCTTTCCTATTAAAATATGTTATTATATGATTTGCATACTCTTTTCTATAATAATGTCGTGTTAATTGATCGTATATTAAAATCCCATAAATTGATTTATTCGTATTATTATAAGAATCTATTAAATTTTCATAAGTATTCGTTAAATAATTATCAAAATCATTATTTTGATTAAACCAATACTTACTATTATTAAACCATTCGCGATAAAATTGTTCCATTATAGACAATTCTAAATATAAAAATAATATTTATATATATTTATTGTAAAAAAATACGATTAATAACACAAAAAGAAAATGATAATATTATATTTAATTCTATAAATAATGAATTATCAAAACAAAGTTGTAAAGATGAAGATATGCAAATAAATATGGAATTATTATAAGTAAATTAAATACTAATGATTATAGACCTATTAAAGATGATAAAATCATTTAAATTTAATAATTGTTTAAAATCGTTTGATGTTAAAATTGATGGATATATATAACATTCTATTCCTATTTTCCTCTCTCTTAAGTATAAATTGAATACTACAAACCGTATATTTTGTGTCCTTAAATACTTTTTCCTCAAAAATATTAATAATCTGAATCTTATATATTTCTAAAAATTGTTTTCTTATTGATGATATTATTATTATTCCACCAATATAATTATTCTTTATTATTGATATTATAAAACACTTATATAAATCATTTGTTTTATATTTATCTTATCTTCATTCTTATTTCTCGCTAAATATGGTGGATTTTATTAATATATCTTATTATCTTCCATATCTATCTCTTGATTTTTTATGAATTTTATTAAATCACCTCTTTATACAAATGATTCTATTATCTTATCTATTTCATATGATATATTCATAATTAAAATAATTATTATATTATAATCATAAATAAAAATAAATCAATTTTTATATTCCTCTTCCACTAATCCATATTTTACACATTCCTTATAATTCCACGTTATATCTTTCTTTAATATCTCCTTTATTTTTGTCTTATCTATTGTAGTCCTTTTTAAATAAATTCCTGTTATATGTCTCATCAATTTTCTTAAATTTAATACCTCCTCATCTATACTACTCATTTTTCCCCAATATCCACATCGCAATTCATGTATCAACATATAAGAATTCTTTGTCATATATCGTTTTTCTCCTATTATTGATATTAATGTTCCTGCTGATGCAACAAATCCATCTACTACTGTATATAATGGAACTGTTAATGATTCTATACAATCTACTATTGATAATGCAGAATATATATTACCTCCATCTGTTGTTAAATGAAGATAAATTGGTTGTATCTCAATTCCTAATGTTGCACTTATCGTCTTTATCTTCGTCTGTACATTCCTTAATTCCTTATTTAATTCAAATGCCGTATCTGTTGTAATATCATTATTAAAATAAATATGATTGAAATTTGAATAAATATAATTATTTGGACTCTTATTTATAATTATCGGTATTTTACTTATTGAACTATCTGTACTCTCATCACTATCACTCTCATTCGCCTCCCTCTTCCTTTTGCAATTCTTCCATTTTAACTTCATAACCTTTATTTCTTAATAATACCCCATATGTTTATATAATTATTTTTTTAACTTTTTTTAAAATTATATCATTATTATTTTAGAAAAATGAATGGTAATTCAGGACAATCTATTGATAGTATGTTAGGTATTTTAAATAATGCAGGTCAAACAGCTACTCTCCTTGATTCACAAAGAAATGCTGTTGATACTATCCGAGCTACTCAAGAACGTAATTTAAACGCACTTATGCAAAGTTTAGCCTCTGAAAATCAAAGAAACGAACATTTATCACAAATGAATAATGCGTTTGCTAATCAAAATTTAAATAATGTTGGTTCTACTCTTAAAGATTTAATCAATGCTAATAGCACTAATCAATTATCCGCTACTGAAAGAATTGGTGCTACTACTCTTGGTGCTATTGATAGAGTTGGTAGTGTTTTAGGTCATAATTTAGATCGTATTGGTTCTGATAATATTAATGCTACTGATAGAAATGGTGCTACTAATCTATTAACAACTGAAAGAATTGGTAATAATATGTCTTCTTTATTAAATCAAACTAATAATATCTTAAATTCTGCTATTAAAGAAGCTGGAATAACTACTGAACGCAATTTTGGCGAAACTCGTCTCTTTAATTCCACTCAAAATCAAAATCTTGAACGCAGAGCTGGCGATTATCATCTCCAATCTGAACGCAATTTTAATAATTTAAATAATGACTTATTATGAGTCGAAAATAGTTTAGGTCGTCTTGCTGATAATCATCATAATCAAAATATGATTGAATTACTTAAAGTTCAAGCCAGTTTAGATAAAAATATTGATAGAAGCGAAATGAATTTAAGTAAACAAGCATCTGATAATTATGCTAATATTCAAATTGAAGCAGCCAAAAATCGTTTAGGTTTAGAACAAAAACTCGCCGAAGTTGGCAATGATATTAAATTATCTATCATTAAAGATAATAATGAAACTCGCAATTTAATCAATTCCTATAATAATGATAATGTTCGTAATGACTTACAAGCCGAGAAAATAATACACGCTATGCATCATCACGGACACCATCACCACGGCTATCATCATCATAGACATCACGATGACCACAATGATGACGATTACCATAGACATCACCACCGACATTATTATCCGCCTTTTTTTCCCTATCCCGTATTTCAAGGTAATGGCGGCGGTGGTGGAGGCAGAGGTGATTAATTATTATACCTGTAATGATTATTCCAGACCTTTTACCATTTTTAATAATTATTATAATTCTAATTATATAACTTCTAATATTACTAATAAAAATCAAATAAATAATTATATAACTTCTAATATTACTAATGAAAATCAAATAAATAATTATATAACTTCTAATATTACTAATGAAAATCAAATAAATAATTATATAACTTCTAATATTACTAATGAAAATCAAATAAATAATTATATAACTTCTAATTTTATTTATAATTATTATAATTCTAATTCTTCTTCTTCAACTTCTAATATAATTAATAATAATTCTTTATGTTATTCTGATAGTGATAGTGATAGTGATAATTCTAATAATAATAATTCCAATAATTCCAATAATAATACTAATAATAATTCCAATAATTCCAATAATTCCAATAATTCCAATAACTCTAATAACTCTAATAATTAGAATAATAATTAGAATAATAATAATAATAATAATAATTAGAATAATGGATAAAAAATTGAATTCGGAAATGCAGAAAATGATTGGTGTTATAAGTGAATTATCTATGTGTTCCACTCAAAAATGCGGTGAATCGCGAAAAAAAATGATTGAAAATAAAGAAATTTATAAACAATATTTACAAGCTAATCTTGAAATTGATATCAAGAAAAAAGAAAAATTATTGAAAGAAGTTTATAAAAATAAATTAGTTTATGATTATAATCATTGTATATTTAATAATTGTAAAAAAATGTATCATGATTTATTGAAAGTTTTAGAAAGTTTTATTGGTATCATTAAATTTCCTAAAGAAACTAAAATGGAAATTTCCAAAAATGTTAAAAAAATTAAATCTTTACTAAATTCTAAAAATATAAATGATGATAAAATTAATGAAATTCTTACTCTATTCATTATTATTCAATCATTTCTCAAATCCAAATCCTGAATCTCTTATTATTGATACATCTATTATCCACTCTATTTCATTCCTTTTTTTCCAAATTTCATATGCCTCCCTTATATGATTTTTTAATTCTTCATCATTATTTCCCCTTACTCTCTTTAAATGTTCATTTATTTTATTTATATCTTTAAATACTTTTGAATGTCCATAATGTGTAGATTGATGACATAAACGACATAAAGCAATTATTCTTATTAATTTCTGTGTTTTATTTTCATAATCAAATATCCATCTTTCGTGTGCCTCCAAATATTTTCCTCTTTTACATCCACAACATTCACATCTATTATTTGTTCTTTCATATATATGATGTCTTATTAAATTCCATTCTGCTTCATTAAATATACTTCTTACATTCTTAAAATAACTAGTTTTTGGTATCATATCTATATATAATTCATTACTACCAAATGTCCTATCTTCTCCCTTAATTTCTATTTCCTTCTTTATATCAAATAATCTACATAATTCATTATTTTCATCCTCACAATACCAACATTTCTTTTTTTTATCCCATAAACCCCCATATTCCTTTGCTGTTTTTCTCGATGAATACGGTATATTCAAATAAATTACCATCAATTATTATTTATAATGAAAAATATATTCTTATATAATCTTTTATTATCGTTCTACAAGAATAACATTTATCTTTATTATTATAATTATTATAATTATTCATTATACATCTATTACATATAGTATGTCCACAAGGATTTAAACATAAATCTACCTCATTTTCAAAACAAATAGGACATAATTTTTTATTTTCAATATTCGGTTTTGTCATTTTATTTATGATATATATAAATAGATTTCTAAAATCTGCTATCTTCTGTTCTATTAATTCTATTGTATTCTCATATTCCAATAATTTCACTGTATAATAATTCATTATCCAATTATTATAATTTTCCTTTATTTTTGTATTATAACTTATAAATATCTCAGTTGTTTTATTATCAATCTCATTATTATAATCATTTATTATATTTATTATATTTAAATGATTATTCTGCATACTCATTACATAATTATCAAAATAATTCTTATTTTTCATTAAATCCTCTATCTTTTTCTTATATTCATCCAAATTTGTGGTTAATATCTCAAAATCTTCCAATATCGCTTTAGCATCATTGGTTTTTATATTAGATATATCAATTTTATTTTCCTCTACTGTCGTAAATTCACTATAATTCATTTTATTAAATAAAAAAAATGATTATTATATTTATAACTATTATTATTATTAAATGGTTTTTATTGGAGCCTATATTTCACGTCAAAAAACTTTAATTGATACCATCGAAATTATCCGTAATTCTGGTGGTAATGCCTTACAAATTTTTGCCTCTAATCCTAGAAGCACCAAGATTTCCAATTTTAATCCCAAATTCTTCTCCAATAATCTTAATGATTTAAAGAAATTCCTTAAATCAAATGATTTTCAATTAGTTATTCATAGTCCTTATACTATCAATTTAGCAACTCCTTTTATGATTAATAAAAGAACTATGGATATTCAAGATGCTTATTGGATTAAATTATTATTATATGAATTAGAATTTGCAAATTCTATTGGTTCCATTGGATGTATAGTTCATTGTGGTAAATATACAAATCAAATGCCTATTGATGGTATTAATAATATGAAAATTGCTTTAGATTTCATTATTACACAAATTGATAAGAATAAATGGAATTCTAAAATTATTCTTGAAACTTCCACAGGTCAAGGAACTGAATTATTATCATTTTATCATGATTTCTTAGATTTCTATAATTCCTTTTCTGATTATCAAAAAGAATTCATTAAAATTTGTATTGATACTTGTCATATTTGGGCTGCCGGTTTTGAATTAAATGAAATATTTGATTTAACCAAAAAAAATAAAAATATTAAAGATGTTGCAGTTATTCATATTAATAATAGCAAAAATCCTAAAAAAAGTCATTTAGATAGACACGATATAATTACTAATGGTTTTATTAATCTTAATGATATCATTCATTTTATCTCCAATTTTAAAAGAAATAATAAAAATATTATTTTAATACTTGAAACACCCAATGAAAATGAATTAAAAAAAGAATTTGATTTAATAGAATAATAGAAAAATGAAGGCTAATTCTGCGGATTGTATTAGAAAAGCCATTAATATTAGTAGTCAAAAAGATTTTTTTAAATTTGATAAAAATACTTTTAATTCTGCCAAAATTAAAGAAAATTTACATATTACATCTCCTAAATTAGTTGAATTACTTAAAACTATCGAAACAGTAGATAAATATGATTTTCAAGAACACGGCAAATATTTTAAACATATCATTTATAGTGATCTTAAAAATTCTATTGCTGGTATTAAATTAGTTGCTTCTGTTCTTACTTCCTATGGTATGTCTAATGTTTATGATAATAAACTACAAATTAATATTAATCCCAATAATAATAACTTTGCCTTATTAACTAGTATGACTATTTATGAAAAACCATTTCCCGTTAAATTAAAAAATGAAATTCTTAATATCTTTAATGACAGACCCAATAATATTTATGGCGAAAATATTAGATTCCTTTTAATAGATCAAGGATATAAAGAAGGTATTGATGTTTTTGATGTTAAATATATTCATCTTGTTGATGACCTTATCTCCAAATCTGACGAAAAACAAGCTATTGGACGTGGCACTCGTTATTGTGGACAAAAAGGTCTAGAATTTCACCCTCAATTAGGATGGGCTTTACACGTTTTTAAATATAAATTACTTGTTAATCAAGATAAATATGGTAATTCTGATGCCTTCTTTTTATATCTTAAAGAAGCTAATATTAATGTAAATAAACTTAATTTTGCAGCCGAACTAGAGAATATATGCAAATTTGGTGCTGTTGATTATGATTTAAATAAAGCTATCCATAATTATGGAAGTCAAAATAATAATATCTTAGTAAATAATCCTTATATTAAATTGGAAAATTTTAAATTAGTAGACCCATATTTATCATTAGATAAGAAAAATGATGATGATTTTATTATGGCTATTAAGGCTCGCAAAAATTTCGGTGGATATTCTAAAATTCCTATTAGAAAAATTGGAATAATTCGAAAAAATAAAGCAAATAATTATAGAAAAGTTAAAAAAATTTCATTAGATCATAAATTAGATTTCTTTGATATGCAAAGATACATTCGCGATAATTTCAATTATCTTAAAATAACTGATATCGATTTTAAAAATGAATGTGATAAAAAAGAATTAGAAAATCAAATTGTTAAACTTAATAATACTCAGGAATTTGTTAGTAAATTCTTTACTTCCGATAGTTTTTATAAAGGTATGCTTTTTTGGCATTCCGTTGGAACTGGTAAAACTTGTTCCGCTATTGCTACAGCCTCCAATTCCTTTGAAAAAAATAATTATACTATTTTATGGGTAACTAGACATACTCTTAAAGATGGTGTATGGAAAAATATGTTTGATAAAACGTGTTCTTATTCTATTAAAGAAAAAATAGAAAAAGGAATTAAAATTCCCCGTAAAGTTGATACCGCCAAACTTAAATATTTAGATAATAAATGGATTGAACCCTTGAGTTATAAACAATTTACTAATCTTATTGCAGGTAAAAATAACTTTTATGAACAAATGATTACTCGTAATAGTCGTACTGACCCTTTCTATAAAACTCTTATTATTATTGATGAAGCACATAAATTATATGCTGAAGATACACCCGCTAATGAAAGACCTGACCTGAATTTACTCAAAAAAGCCATTTATAATTCCTATAAAGTTTCCGGTATTAATAGTTGTAAATTACTTTTAATGACCGCTACACCTTATACTAATGACCCTATGCAACTATTTAAATTACTTAATCTATTAAAACAAGATGATTATTTCCCTGAAAATTTTGAAGATTTCCAAAAAGAATATTTAGACGAAAATACATACCAATTTATTAAAAAATCTGAATTCTTAGATAAAATTGCTGGTTATATCTCTTATCTTAATAAAGAAAAAGACGTTACTCAATTTGCTTATCCTGTTATCTATCATAAATATGTTAATATTACTACTAAATATGATTTAAACAGTTCAGAAACTATAATTAAAGATTATTTTGAAGATATACGAGATTTCATTACTTATAATAATGATACTGATAAATCCAAACTTATAATTTCCAATATCAAGAATTTTAATAAAAAATCCAAGAAAAAAGATGATATTATAAGTCAAGAAGAGGCTTTAGATTTATGTTTAACTAAAACTAAAACTACCACTAAAATTAATGATGATTCTGATATTCTAACAGATTTTATTAAGGAATTAAATGATATCCTTAAAACTAAAATTAAAACTAAAACTAGAAAGACTAATCAAATAAAATAAATATTATTATTAATAGATATGGTTTTTGAAGAAGAAGAAGAAGAATTTGATTTTAATAATCGATTGTTTTATCTCTTCAATGGTTATTATATTTCTACTTCTTGGTTAAATTGGGGTTACAGTAATATTAATTTAAAGTTTAATAAAGATGAAATTAGAAAAGTTGCTTTTTATTATGAGTTATATTTTCCAGGTGAATTAATAAAAAGTAATATTGACATTTCTGAAATTGTTGATGATGATGATAAAATTTACAATGCTTTATTAACTTTTTTTAATCCTTGGATTTATGGAAAAAATAGATTATATAAATTTTATCATTGTTATAATAATGTCTTAACTTTTTCTATTTACGATAAATTATATAATGGTAATTATAATGATTTTAAAAATATTGATATTAGTATTATTTATCAAATTTTAGATTATATAAATGATTTTTTCCCTTCAATACTTAACTATAACTTAAACTTAACTTCTAATGATTTTGATACTACTTATAAACCATCTAAAGAACAAAAAATACGCATTTTTACATATTTACAAGAACGTAAAAATAATATTAAAGAAATTTATGAGATTTTTAATTTAAAACATAAATCTCAAAATCCTTTATTTTCTAAAAAAATATTTTATACTATAATGAATAAAAAATGTATAAATTATAACGATTTTATGACTGCAAATTTAGAAAATTTAGAATTTATATTAGACATATTTAATTACTTTAATTCTGGAAATAATATAGATGTTTCTAATATTATAAATTTTATTGAAAAAAGAAAAACTATTGCTGATAAATTATGTAATGAAAATAATAAATTAAAAATTGCATTATCATATTTTAATGATATAATTGCTGGTCATTATGATAAAGTAGATAGTTTAACTGATCCAAATCTTAATATTTTAGATTTAAACCATTTTTTATTATTATATGATGCTTTATTTCCTGGCAATAATATATCATATGATGTATCTAATGAAAATATAAATCGTAATCGCATTTTCTTTCTTAAAGAAGGAAGATTATTAGAATTTAAAAATAGAATTAATGATATAAAAAAAATTAAAAATAGTAATAGTTTATTTAGAAAACTTTGTTATAATTTAAGTATTACTGTAAAAGAACCTCCAAAAAAAGACGATAAACATAAAGGAAAAGATGGAAAAGGAAAAGATGGAAAAGGAAAAGATGGAAAAGGAAAAGATGGAAAAGGAAAAAAAATAGTACCACTACCGCCGTCAGGATATACAAATAAAAAAGGTGGTGCAAATGATAGTGAATTAGATATTAGTATAATTAGATATATTTTTAATTCTTGTTTATTATTATTTAAAAATAAAATTAAAAATTATCAACAACATTTGGATATTATTAATAGTAATGATAATCCTGTTAAAATTTATATGCATTTTGATACTTTTTGTGATACTAATATAGAATATATTATTAAATTATATAATATATGTATTAATCAAAAAAATACTTTATATTCTGATAAAATATTTACTAAAAAAGTTTATGATAGTTTTGCGGTTTCTTCGTGTCCTTATGGTAAAAAATGGTGGAAAATAGAAAGTAAATATTATGAAAATTTGCGAAAAATAACAAAAGCATTTATATTATTTATGAAATATAATAATATTAATGATAAAAAAATAATAATAAACTGGGAAACAGATTCAATAGAAAAAATATATTTCTTTTTATGTTATAACAAAATACATTTATTTGATTTTTTAGATTATATTATTAAACATAAAGTTTATTATAAAAAAAATTTTTTTACTTATGAATTTATAGGCACTGGCGAAAATCCAGATATATATATATATATCTCTGATGATTATTATGAAACTTCATTAAAATCATATAAAGCATATATTGATGAAATATTTGAAATATTTAAAATTTATATGAAAAATATTAATAAAATTGATTTAAAAGCCGAAGAAGTTAAAGTTTCTAATTATACTAAAAAAAGATATAGAGTATCTTTAGCTTTTTTTGATGATTATTTTAATTATTTAAATGATTTGTATAATGATATAAATAATTTTTTAATTATTCTCGAAAAAATATTTTTTAATCCTCCTATTGAAGTTGATATTGAATTAAATTTAAATGTTTATTTATATATTGCCAATCAATTTTCTAAACTGTATCCTGATTTATTAGATAAAAATATTAAAGATAAAAAAATTAAATTTTATATTGATTATACTATAATATTATTTTCTAAAAAACAGTATTCTTTCAGATTATATGAAGAATTATTCAGATTTTTTGCCAAACATTTCAAACATTTTGACAAATTATTTAATTATTTAAATAAACCTTATAAAGAAAAAAAAATATTAGAAGAACAACAAACTAAAGAAGCTAAAATAGATTCAGAAATACAAAAATTAAAAGAAGATATAATAAAATTATTAATTAGAGAAAAAGATCTTGGTGATGATTCATTGTTAATTATAAATTTAGAATCAATATATCATTTTAATTATAGCAAAATTATTCATAATGATTTTACTTTTCCTACAAAATATGTTAAATTAGATCCATTAGATATGTATAATAAATTATTTACATTTATAAATGAATTAAATGATAAAGTAGCTTTAACAATTATATTTGATATATTAAAAACTTTAAGTAATATTAATTGTTTTGATAAAGATAATTTTATTTTAAAAAATTATAATAAAATAATACATAATGTATATCGATTATATATTGTAACTGATAAAAATAATAATTCATTAATTGAATTATTAAAATTTTATAAAATATTAAATATAATTTATAAAATTACAGGAGATAATGAAACAGATTTTTTTATTCCATTATATTATAATTCAAAAGATATTGATATAACTTATATAAGTAAATTAATAGTCTCTTATTATTCTTATTTTAATATTTTAATATTTATAAATAATGACAATACTGTATACAGTAAATATATTCAAGCATTAAAACATGCTAAATTAAAATTTGATAATTTTAAAGTAGAAGATTTAACTAGAAAACAAAAAGATAGAAAAGATAAAAAAGATAAATTTAAATTAAATTAGATTCTAATATAAAAAATATGTATCCTAATAGTAATAAATATCATTATTAATAAATATGGTTTTTCAAGATGAAGAAGAATTTGTTTTTAGTAATCGATTATATTATCAATTTCGTAGTTCATTATTATATATTATTCCAAAAACATATAATAAATTATTTTATATCAAAATGGAGTTTGATAAAGATGAAATTAGAAAAGTTGCTTTTTATTATGAGTTATATTTTCCAGGTGAATTATTAAAAAGTAATATTGACATTTCTGAAATTGTTGATGATGATAATAAAATTTACAATGCTTTATTAACTTTTTTTAATCCTTGGATTTATGGAAGAAATAGATTAAAAAAGATTTATTATTGTTTTAATAACGTTTTAACTTATGATATTTATAATAAATTATATAATGGTGATTATAATGAATTTAAAACTATTAATGCTAGCACTATTTATTATATTTTAGCATATATGTTTATATTTTTTCCTACATATTTTAATAGTATTAATAAATTATATCAGCATCTTATTTTAAGAGACTTTAATATCCCGACAAATAAATGGAAAAATTCGCCTATTAAACAAAACAATACAACTTATGAAAATTTTGTTGATTTTATTCCTTATTATGGTTCTTTTCAAACTAATAAACTATCTAAACAAGAAAGAGAAAATATTTATTCATATTTCCAAGAATATAAACATTATATTAAAGAACTTTATGAAATTTTTAATTTAAAACATAAATCTCAAATTTCTATATTTAATGAAACAATATTTTATAATATAATGAGTATTTATTGTAATTATTATTCTATTTTTATGACTGATGAATATAATAAACTTATAAATATAATAGAATTATTTAATTTATTTAATCCTAACAATAGTATAGATTATATGAATATAGATTCTATTGAAGATAAAAGAAAAATTTTTGCAGATACATTATGCAAAGAATCAGATAATTTAAAAATTGCATTAGAATATTACACTAATATAATAGATGATTATTATAAATTAGATAAACTAAATGATTTAATTAATGTAAAGAGAATTATATTATTATATAATAAATTATTTCCAGATAGTGAAACATCAATTGAAGATATTGATTTTTTTAAAAATCAAAGTAGTAAATTACAAGAATTAAAAGATAAAATAAATGAAATTAAACAAATTAAACTAGATGAAAATTTATTTAATAAATTTAAAAAAATTTTAAAAATTAAAAATAAAGAGAAAAAAAAAGAGGATGGAAAAGGAAAAAATAGAGATGGAAAAGGAAAAGGACACAAAGATGGAAAAGCAAAAGGACACAATGATGGAAAAGGAAAAGCAAAAGGACACAATGATGGAAAAGGAAAAGGACAAAAAGATAGAAAAGCAAAAGGACACAATAATGAAAAAAAAGGTGGTGCATTAGATGATAATTATGAATTTAAAGAAGATAAAGATGATAATGATGATGATATGGAATTGATACCTATTGATACTAGTGCTATTGATAATTTAGATATTAATGTTATTAAATTTATTTTTAATTCTTGTTTATTATTATATCAATCCAAAATTAATAATTTACAAACGTTTAAAGTTATTAATAGTTTAAATGATATTTCTATTATAAGAAGTGTTTTTTTACAGTTTTGTAAAGAAAATCTAGAACATATTATTAATTTATATAATATTTGCAGTAATCAAAATATTTCTTTCTATTATGATAAAATATTTACTAAAGAAATTTATAATAATTTTTGTATTTTATCTTCTCCTTATGGTAAAAAATGGTGGAAAATAAAAAAAGATGATTATAAAATATTAATAAATATATTAGAAATATTAAAATTATATATAAAATATAATAATATTGATACAGGAACAAATATTAAAGATATTGATAAAAACTATCCAATAGAAGAAATTTATAAAACTTTATGTTATAATAAAATATATTTATTTAATTTTTTAAAAGATGTTAGACAACATACTTCTTGGTTTGATTATGAACGTTTTAGAATAGATGATAATACAGCTGTAGCTGATGAAAATAGAATAATTATTTTTTATTTCAATATTTCTAATGCAATTCAATCAATTAAAATACATTATAATAATATGTTATTAGATGATTTTTTTCATAAATATGTGAGAAAACTTGATAATACTATGCATGGTAAAAAAATTATTGAGAATGAAAGAACTAAATATTTAATATCTCATAAAGAAGCAATTAATTTTCTTAATTACTTAAACGACTTAAAACAAAACAGTACTTTTTACAATGTTTATATAAATCATTTTTTTTTTAATATACCTAATGATATTGATATTGAAATTAGTTTAAAAGTTTATTTATATATTGCCAAAGAATTTATTAAAATATATCCTGATTTATTAGATAAAGATTATAAATATAAATATAGTACTCCCTTTAAATTATATGAATTTTTATTTAATTTTTTTGCTAAACATTTCAAACAATTTACTAATGTATTTGAATCATTAAATATATTATATAAACAAAGAAAAGTATTAGACAAACCACATATAGATATTAAAGAACAAATTAAGCTTGAAGAGTTAAGAAAAAAAATAACTGAATTATTAAATGATAATTCTAAAAAACGAATTATAAAAGATAATTTAACAACATTATTTAATCATATTAATAATCATTATATACATAATTATAATAATAAATTTCATACTAATCCATTAAATAATATTAATTGTACTAATATTACAATAATGAATATTTTTATATATATATTAGATTTAATTAAACGTTGTTCTACTATATATGCTTTAACTATGATATTAAAAAATTTAATATTTTTAAGTGATAGAATACAAACAGAAAATATATTAAAAAAAAAAGTTTATACTATTTATTTTTATTCAAAATCGCAAAATAATAATAAAATTATTCATGAATTACTAGAATTTTATAATATATTAAATTTAATTTATTATCAGGAAAATGTCGATACAAATTTTACGGATATTGATACAATAATACAGCCACAATATAATACCACTTTTGAATTATTAAAAATAACTACAAATGGTATTGATGATCAAAAAATTAGAGAAGTACTTAATGATAATAATATTGTATCTTGGTTAAATATTTTATTCTTTGAAGATAATAATAATTTTGATAATTATGAACTGTTTAGAAAAATAAATAAAAATTTTAATTATGAAAAAATAACTTTAAATAAGGATAAAAAAAAATA
>Ga0247842_10001873_pt1 | contig 33120 bp, 29 predicted proteins | sample LaCruzMarch2015__3_FD_192411 | JGI IMG/M metagenome (GOLD analysis project Ga0247842, IMG submission 192411) | Freshwater microbial communities from meromictic Lake La Cruz, Castile-La Mancha, Spain - LaCruzMarch2015_19m | ecosystem: Environmental > Aquatic > Freshwater > Lake | place: Spain...
CACATCCTCGCGCAGCAGCTGCGTTTCCCTCAAGTTATGCCAGCGCCTTGAGAAGCGCGCATCGCGACGGACAAACGGCTCGGGAAATCCACCGTACGTCCACAACGCGGCCCATTCGTTTTCGCTCAACACACGCGGAGCGCCTGGCCGTTCCCGCCGCAAAGCCGGGTGAGCCAGTTCCGCCACACTAAAGGGATGCATGCGATAACAGAAATACCGCCCCATCAGGCTATCTCCGCCACGCTTGAACACATCCAACCGGGACGAACCCGTCACAACTATTTTCGCCTTTTCGCCATAGACATCGAAGAATCCTTTAAGGAAGTTTTTCCAGCGTGTATAGCGGTGCAATTCATCGAAAGCCAAGACCGGCATCCCGGCTTGGATTTTCTGCAATCCGGCCTCCTGTGCAATTTCGGCAGGGCCTTTCAGAATCCGGGCACGCGAATCCTGATCGTCCCAATTGAAATAGGATGAAGCCAGTTCCCTGCAAACGGTGGTCTTCCCAACCTGACGCGGTCCCGAGACGAACGCCATCTGCCGATTCTCAGCCAGATGCTCGCGCAGGATTTCGGTATATATCCTTGGGTAAGTTTTCATTAAACCATTATTCACATGTCTGAGTAATAGTCAAAACCATTCCGCAACATAATGCGGAATAAGCGGATATGAATCTGGCTGATAGTTGATGGTTCATGGTTGATGGGAAGACACAGAAAGTCGTTTATCGAACCTTTCCTCACAACCATCCCCCACCATCAACCACGACTCACGGCTATCCCCATTAGAAAATGCAAAACATCGAACAGTCAACATTGAACATCCAACGTCGAACAAAAAACGCGTTAGCCCCGTTCGATGTTCGGCGTTGAATGTTCGATGTTCGCATTATTTTCTCCGCAGGCGGGTGCAAATCAGCGGTAAAGTCTTCATCCGATTTAAAAAATCGGAAAGCACACGAACGTCGCCTAGTCACGGATGCGACCGCGCACATCCCTCCAGTTCACAACCAACGACCCACGACCGACAACCAACGATTTCCGACCAACGACCAACAACCAACGATTCTCGACCATCAACCACGACTAACGACTCACGACGGCATCCAACGTCTCGTCCAAGGATGCTACGGATACGCCCTGACGCATTTCCCAGCCTTTTGCAATCGGGCATACAATCCAGGTATGTTCAGGTGCGACATCGCCTAGCACGGTGACACAGCCCCGTGTCAATTGGGGAGAAATCGATACTTTAAACTCGAAAGCCAGACGCCGGCCCCCGCGCTCCAAAACAAAATCCACCTCTTCCCCATTGGAGGTTCTGCAAAAAGAGGGACGCCATCCAGGCAAAGCGGCGCACAACTGTTCGATGCACCACCCCTCCCATGAAGCGCCAATGACCGGATGCCCCTGGAGGCCATTCATATTTCCAATCTCCAAGAGGCTGTGCAAAATTCCGGCATCGCGAATATAGACCTTGGGAGTCTTGACCAGTCGTTTCCCGAAATTTGCCTCCAGTGGCAGTAGTAGGCGGAGCATGAAACTCTGGGCCAGAATCCCAACATATTTCCGGGCCGTAGTGTGACTTACGCCCAAGGCTTGGCCTAGCGCAGCCGTATTAAGCATCTGCCCGTGATGATGCGCCAACATACGCCACAAGCGTCCAAGCAATTCCGGTGATGAGCCGATGCCCAATTGAGCAACGTCTTTCTCAAGAAACGTTTGCGTAAAGGACTCACGCCACGCCAGACTCGCTGACTCCGAGCGGGCCAGCAAACTTCCCGGGAATCCTCCCCTCACCCACTGTTGTTCAAAATTAGTGATGAGCGAAGCCCGGCACTCTTGGCGCAACAGCGGCGTCAACTCGTGATATCGTATCCTGCCAGCCAATGATTCCGAACTTTGACGCAACAGTTCAGGAGATGCAGATCCCAATACTAAAAAATGGAACCGTCGTTCTGGATCATCCGCCAAAACCCGGAGTACCGCGAACAACTCAGGAATCCGTTGAACCTCATCCAGAACAACCAGTTTACCGCTCTGCCGAGACAGAAACCATTCCGGATCAGCTAGTTTTCGCTGATCCGACAGTCTCTCAAGATCCAAATAAACGACCTCTCCGGGCAAATGCGAAGCAGCCATCTTCCTCGCCAGCGTTGTTTTGCCGCATTGTCTCGGCCCCAAAATGGCAGTTACCGGTACTTCAACCAGCGATTCTGCTATTTTTGACTCAATGCCTCGCTGAATATAATCATGTAATACGCCATTCATATATTCAAATTACATATTCGAGCAATCCAAGTAAAGGCAAATAAAGCAGGATGTCGGTTATCTTCCCTAGAATAAGAAAAGAAATTCAAACATCGATAGACATGATTAACAGGATAATAAGGCGGGGCGTCTTTTTCCCAAAACCATCCTGTTAATGATTATGCCAAAGAATCTGGATATCTCAGGCACAAGCCGCCTCCAGATTCAGACTGGAAAACAGTTCCTCGGGATGCTTCCCTGTAACCTTCATATAGAGGGCATCGGGACAAAGATCAATCTGATCCCCCCAAACCAGTTCTCCCGATGAACCAATCATCACTTTGCGAAAGGCGACAGGGTCATTCCACAAAGAGAAGACCCCCTTCCCCGCCAGATCGGAGACATCAACAATACCAGAGACACCATCATCAAACTCCAAACGCAGTTTGTAGTCTTTAAGCGCTCCAACCTTAATAATGTGCTTCATTTTGGTAAAATATCAGATAACAGCGGAGCCTGCAATCCGGTTTCATATTCAAACATCGATATGCGCCACAGGCGCATCCGCCTGCGGCGGAGACATGATGAACAGGATAATGAGTCAGGGATCGTTAATCGTTAGTTGTTGATCGTTCGTCGAATTCCCATGAACCATTTAACGACCAACGGCTCTTCGCCGGAATCGCGATTAATTAACTAACCCCATCTGCGCTCCGCGCCTCAAAACCTTATTCCCAATTCCTCCCGGAAGGGCGTTTCACGATTTTTGCTGGATCCCGCCTTTCTCGCCATCGACCTACAATCAGCTCAAACCAGGAAGATTCACCACCCGCCTGGAGTACCAGGCTTGAGGCGCAGAGACACAGAGGTAATTCCACCGAGAAGAGCAATCAAATGTGGCGTTAATTTTTCCACACGAGTACATGTGGAGAAAATAAACGCCACGCTTCTTGGAGGAGGATTAGAGGGGGAGGAGATCAAGATGGTGGAATCTCCTCCTCTTTCTCGTTGAATTACTCCCAGAGGGGTTGCGGGAATTATGGGTGCCGGTACTCCGGCAGCTGGAATTCCCGCAACATTTTCGCTGAGGCAGGGAATTCTCTGTGTCTCAGTGTCTCAAGCCTGGTACTCCGGGCGGGTGGTGAATCTTCATTTGCGTGGTTATTTAGGAGACGCTACGCTTAGGTTGAAGCGTATGCGCCAAGGCGGGATGCTGCAAAAATCGTGAAACATTCTCCCTGCCCTGAGCATCGCCGAAGGACCCTTTGCGAACTTTGCGACTTCTGTTCAAACTCTTCTCTGAATTAGCGCGAATCAGCCTGCCCTTCGTAGTGCCGCGTAGCGGGACGAAGGAGGGTGAAGATCAGTGGTGAATCCCCTTGCGCTACAGTCCGGAAAGCACACAAACTTTGCAGGTCCCGGATGCGACAGCGCGCATCCCTCCAGTTCCCCACCATCAACCATGAACCATCAACTATCAACCCTCTTTCCTCCCCACCACCAACAGATTCATGGGGAACAGGACGGGGATCGGGATGGACCGGGTCTCCAGGACAGTGAACAAACTGGGGACATCATCAACGACAAACGATTCTTGACTCACGACCAACAACTAACAACTCAAGACTAACCAATCAACTTCAGGAATTGATGGACCAATTCATACGAGCGCCGCGCCTGCATGGCCTGTTCATCCCCATTGGATGAATTGTGGAATTCCACGACCTGTTGCGGACCAAATGAGTCGATGGATTCAAACTTCTCGCGCAATATGCCAATTGCTTTTGCGACGTCGCTTTCGCCCAGACGTTGTTTCCAGTCAGCAGCCAATTTTCCCAATCCATCAGGAAAGTGCTCAAGGCAGTAGCACAAATCGTATGAATCCTTTGGTTTTTCGCGACCACCAATGGCATGGGATTTCATAACCAGGAAATCTGCAAGCGAGGCCACACGTAGTCGAACCGTGTTACTTGCGCCCCGGACATTCTGGCCTTTCAATGTTTGCTCAACCGGCGCATGAAAAGCGGCGCCGCAACCATCCGCCTGAAGAACTCGAAAATCTGAAAGCAACTTCGGCTTATGCTTTTTCAACTTCACTTCTTTAGGCGCCAGGAACTCGACATCCACCTGTATCGGCCCACCGCCATCCTTGAGATCAACGTCCACCGTAAACTGGAATGGCTTCAATCCCTTCTTATAACGCTTCGTATCCAAAAGCAACTTGAGCAATTCCGCGTAGCGGCCATCATTAAGTTTGGCGGCATCGAGCGCAAGGTCCACATCAATGCTGCCAATGTGCGGCTCTTCCGCAGCGGGCAAGAGCAGGTCAGGGATCCAGCCGCCGACCAGAACAAGGCAATCAGAGAACGACGCCAGTACCTGCCCCAAGTCAATGAGAACCCGGTGTGCGGCCTCAACCTGTCGTCCACTGTAATCTTCTCGCTGGCGCGGTTCAGGATTCATAACTTAAGCCCTTTTCTTATCCAGGCAGGTTTCAAACGTTGTTCTAGCAATGCCTCTGCCGCTTCCTGCCCCCGGCCGCCGCACTGCCACAAATCCACATACGTCTGAACTGCGTTCGTGCAAGCCAACCGGTGATCGGACACCCTATCTCCATCGCCCAAACAGAACACGCCCGCGTCATTGGGAATCAAGACCACCAGATTCTCTCCTGAATCCACTGGTTTTGCGGCCAATAATTCCTCGAACAACGACAGGTCCTGTTCCCGGATATACACCCATGTTTTCGGCTGGCGGACATGGGGTGCTTGAAATTCAGCCGCCGAGAATGCCGCGTATGCGGCATAACCACATGTCCTGGCTCCCAATACTTCCAAGGCCCCCCGCAATTTATCCCTCTGTAAGAGGGTAAAATAACTACGCCGGTCGTGCCGATCGAAACGGTATGCGTCTCGCCAAGCAAATAAAAGTCTCGCCGGATCACAGAGACGGAAGCCACCATCCGGTGCTTTTTCTATGAAAGCCTCATCCCGCAAATGACGAACAACCTTATTGACCAAGCCCAGGCTCGGCTGAGGGATAGGAGGGTTCATTTTCCCGAAGTGTTCAGCAAGATACCGTTGAGTCCACCGCGTGCCGGCATGTTCCGGACTCAACAGAGCCCGGATGATACGCCCTGCTTCCGGCGTGGCCAGATTTGCTGTCGGCTTCGGGTGGCGGTGTACCGGCGGAAACCCGGTTCGGTGGACAAGAAGCAAGCCGGGAATATCCAACCGGCAGTTCCCCGCCAGGTCAAACCAACTCCACCCCGCCTCCTTACAAACCTCAGCCATACGCTGCGAAATAAAGGGGGCCGCCAGCACCGGAACAGGATGGTTAACGGCCCCTGTGAGCACGAACGCGGAGGGAAAATGCGACGGGCGCGGATCGGCCTTGCATTGTACCCACAATTGGGTCGTGCCCCGCCCTCGAATCTTCAGTTTAACGCGGAGATCGAACCCGCGCTCCCGCATGGCAGGGAAACGCTCGATAGGCCCGTATTCCAGCCAACCGACATCCTCCAGCAGTTCGAGCAACTTACCGGCCATCGCCTTTCCCAGCGTCACTGATCCGCTTTTGAATGTGTTCACGATATTAGAAGTGTTCATTATTACGTGAACATAGCCTATTTGATGAACATTGAAAAGCCTATTATAGGGACCGGTCCGTTGGTTGCTCTGCACCCTCGCCCCTTTGCAGGGGGTTTCCGGACCTCCGTGAACATCGAACAGGCAATGGGATTTTGGAGGGCGGCACGCCGTTGCCGCCGTCCTCTTCCGATTAGCCAGGGACACGACAGCGCGCATCCCTCCAGTTCACGACCAACAACCCACGACAAACGACCAACGATTCCCAACCAACGACCAACGACCAACAACCAACGATTATCGATCTTCCTTCCTCGCCACCACCAGCAAGTTCATGGGAAACAGGATGGGGATCGGGATGGACCAGGTCTCCAGGACCGTGAACAAACTAGCGACATCATCAACGAAGTGATAAGCATTAAAGCCAACCTGACGCCCTTTATCAAACTGCTCGATATTGCCAAACCGGTAGAAGCAATGCCGAAGAGCCATCGCGAGGCTCATCCCATCCAGTTGGTGCCCTGTGGCCGCCCGGGCGGTCAATTTGATTAATGCGGAGTACCCAACTTCGATTGGTATTGAACAAACCAGAAGTCCTCCGGGACGAAGCACCCTATAGATTTCCGCCAAACCCTTCTGCCGCTCTTCTGCAACCCCCAGAAGGTGCAACGTCTCAAAGGACACAACCGCGTCAAAAGACGCATCCACTAACGGCAACTTCCTCGCATCAGCAGTCAGGATCTCATCATCGGGGTGAGCTGCTTTGAACTCTCTTGAATGCTCCTCATAATAATTAACGCTAAGAAGCCGCTTGGCGAGCGGCTTCAAGAATGGGAGTCCAATTCCATCGGCTGCGCCAATATCCAGCAAATCATCCAGCAGTCCCGACTTCGAATATTGCCTAACAGCCCGAGACGCCTTCCGGAACCGCGCCAACCGCTGCCAAGCCACCACTCCGCCACCTTTTAATATTCTCTGACTATACGTTTCCATGGGCACAACATTCATTATGGTTAGCGAACAAATCAGCCATGATTACAGCAGTCCCTTACGGTTTAAAATCCCGAGGATGTCTCAACCTTTTGTCCCATACATTCAACATCCAGGCGACAAATATGGTGAGAAAGACATAACTCAACAAACCCACCCATTGATGCCCAGCGCCAGTGCTTACTCTAAGAACAAGCAAAAGGGGTTCGTGCACACAATACACCGCGAATGAAAGCGCCGAGACCCACAGAATTCTTCTTAGCAAGAGAGGAAAATTACGCTCCAACAGTTTTTGCGCATAGGCAATGATATATAGTGTCGGCAAAGTGATAATCGTTAGACAAACGCAACCCGCTAAGTCAAAGAACATATCGCAGCGGACATCCATAAAAATGCCCCCCCGTTTGTATACGAATGCCAGAATTCCTAAGATCGGCAAAAAGAGTGCAACATGGATCCTCACATCGGACGGACGCTGCCCGCGATCTTTCATCCAATCAGTTACCCACATACCCATGAAAAATGACGGGAAAGCCAGAGATGCGGCCTCTATGATATTTGTATAGCACAACGCCACAAATGATAATGCCAGCGCAAAAAGCACAAGAAAACCCTTATTCCTTAGGCGACAGGTAAACACAAAAATCACATAGCAGAGCAACAATAGTGAAATAAACCAGAAGGGCTCAGTAAAGCCACATGAAATAACCCTCTGATGAAGGAAAAGCGGAAATCCAAGAACATTGGAGAGAATGGTCTTAACGTCAAATATTCTATGCTGAAATACCACGGCACAGTAGAGGGTAAGCGCCAATCCTGCCCAATAAAGGGGATAAATCCGAAAAAAACGTTTCTTTAACCATGTAGAGAGATGAAATCTCCCTCCCGTCCGGTTAACCTGGTGTTGCAACAAAAGCCCTGAGGAGAATAAAAAGATCGAGACCGCCAATTTTCCAGCACTGGCAAAAGTCCACAAAGGGGCCCAAAACGCATGCGCATTGGGGATGTGACACATGACCACAGCCCCTATTGCAAGACCACGAGCCAAGGTGTTGGAACCCAACAGTTCCTGGTATGAAATAGATGTCGTATCCCGATTCAAAACCATCAGAAAACCCCTCTTCTTAAAAGCTTAAGGCCTAGTTCCAATGGCAGCCACGCCTTATTAACGGTAAAATACGGAGTTAATTGCCCCCCAAACCCACGGAAGTACCGCTCGATTGGTGGAATAACCGACCCCTCAAAATCGAATGTTTTAAGCCCAATGCGCTGGGAATGCTGAATTGCTTCAAATACGGCCACTGGCCCAGCGCCGTGATGACGCTCTTCTGCGCAATAGCCACCAAGAAGGTAATAAGCGGTCTTATCATCATGCACAACGAAACAAGTGGAGATAGCCTTCTCTCCACGATAAGTCGTGTAGGCAAAACTGTTATCCTTTTGGGCATACTGAAAGAGAATCGCATCAAGGACATCCTTATCCACAAATTTCTTCTGCCTCCCAAAAGTAGCCAATACAAGATTCCTAACCACGCCCATTTCGTTGGTTCGTTTCACAATTAGACCATCACGAACGCCCTTTGAAATATCATTGCGCCTAATCGGAGTCATTTTCTTTTTAATTAGCTCAACCGGCGTTGATAGATCCAACAGGTAAGTATAATTCGGGATGACTTTATATTCGTGCCAAATAAAGGGAAGCGCATCAACAACTTGTCGATCAAGAGGAAGCATGCAGATGGCGGGAGATTCGTTTTCTAGATAATCCACCATGCATTCCAACGTCTGTCGCCTTTCCTCAAGAACAGCGACAGGGTTTTGCGATTTGATAGCAATAAAAGGCCCGCAGGTGGGTGTGAACGGAGCCCGGCGTAGAATCCGTAAGCCCCACCGGCGTTCCTGATACAGGGACATGCCGCCAATCATCGTCCCTCCGTCATCAAACAGACCAAATGCTTTCATCTGCTGGCCAAACAGGGCAATCCAATCCATTCTGTTGAAAAGGGTCCCGTGTTGACGAGCTAAGTCATCATAAGCTGCGGCCTCAGATTGAGTGATTGCACGTAAATTCATGATTTCTGTAGCACGGTGCTAATCATTGAGAACATTCTTTCCTGCTGACGCACAAAAGAGAATTCAGCATTGTCCGCACAAGCCGCCATCTTGTCTTCAATAGTCTTCCGGGTCAACTGCCCATCATTGATGCCCTTAAGGAGCGTCGCAATGTCACCTCCAACATAAAGAAAACATCGATTCGCGAGCGAATCATCCAAAGTGAAATCGGTTGAGGAGACGCAAGCTTTATTAAAGGCTTTCACCAAAGTCGATGTCCCTGTGATCTTATATCGATTATAGTGACGTGCATTTGGAACGGAATCATCGATAAGGAACATCACAAGATCTATCTCGGCAAGAAGCCCGAACATTTCTTTGAAAGGCAGAAATTCACTAAAAGTTTTCACAATGTTTTCCAAGTGATATTTCTGAACCTCCTGTTGCAACCAAAGAGGCGCTTTTCCAGCAAGATAGATTCGAAACCGGGGTGAGTGGCTTGTGGCGGCGACTTGCTTGATGGCCTGTAGGAGTCCATGGTAATTCCTGCGATCCTCTTCAATGGCTCCAAAAACGCCTAGCGTTAAATAGTCAGGTTTTCCCATCTCAACCCCCGGCTCGGCGTCATTTTCGACCCTGAATCCATCAAAGAAGATTGGAAGAACGTAGTCAAGATGATGGAAGTCTGGGTGATGTTCCTGAATATAGCGAAATACCTGTTCAGAGATGACAAGATTTCCGTCAAACAACTTGTACAGTAATTGAGCACCCGGCAGCAGATAGTTCTGGAAGTTATGGATGACTTGGATTTTCCTCCACTTCCCGAAATACAAACTTATCAAAGCGGCATCCAACAATGTCGGCACAGAGTTGAAAATAATCAGTTCGGGATCAATTCTTTCCATGGATTTCTTGATAGCAGAATATTTGTCAAGGACCCCCACTATCCGACCCGCTCGAGTGGCGGGTAGAGCATTGATATATGGCACGGCATGACAGGAGGAGGACATGCCCCGCATCAAATCGACATCCAAAAGGGTTTGTGGGGCAACAACGTACACATCAGAGCGATCCCGAAGAAGTTCTGTCAAAGGAAACAGTACTTCTTCATGGCTATGATTCGGTTCTACAAGGGCGATACGCTGCATGGACCACCCCTCCCTCCCTTTACGCCATGACAGCGCTCTGACATAAACCTCAACATGCGCTGCGCTCGTTGTTCGACATCAAAACCCAAAGACCATTCCCGGGCAGCCTGACTCATTCGTATCCGCCGATTGGGGTCATCACGCAGACAAGTGATTGCATCCCGAATCGCATGGATGTCCAGCGGATCGACACGCACCGCTACACGTTCATTCAAGATGTCGTCATTGAACTCACCCTGGGCGCCGATAACCGGCAGTCCACAGGCCATTGCTTCAACCATGGCATTACAACATCCCTCGAATGTGCTAGGCAGGACGAAGAGATCTGCAGCAGAAAGCCACTCAGCCACAAGATGGTGCGGCACGGATTGATTGAAGAGGATATTATCAGCCTGGGGTGGATTCGATCCGGTTCCCAAGAATATTCCGCTAACACCAGGCAGCCCCCTGATCGCTTCTCCAACCCGGGAAGGCCCTTTCTGATTATCCTGCTTGGCGGCACAGATGACCAGCAGCTGATCATCCGGAAGGTTGAATTTCTGCCGCATTTCCCGTTTATTGCGTGGATAGAACATCCGGTGATCCACGCCGTTCGGAAAAACGCCAATCCGGTCAGGAGCAATCCCCAGATCTCGCTGCAATAGATGGCCGAGAAACGACGAGTTTGTCATGAATCCTGCAGCTGAAGCAAAATGGCGTCTGGCCCGACTGGACCCAAACGGCTCCATACTGTTAAGCATTCCATCGCCCACCATCGGGAAAGCAGGGATTCCAAACTCCGCGCCCAGCTTCACCGCCGCCGCACCCCCAAGATACAGAAAATGACCATATAGGACATCGGCTCTTTCTCTAATGTCGTGTCTCAAAACCCGACGAACCGCTGCGCAAAAAGACTTCAATCCAATTTGGGCCGTGTTCCATCTTCCGAACTGAATGGCCGATGCGGAAATATATCGTGGCCTGAATACTTGAACGGCAACTTTTCCGTTCGAGAATTCCGTTTTATATTCAGGAACAAGGTTAGAGCCTGACACATTGTGTGGTACAGGTGCTATCACGGTAACCTCTGCGCCACTCCGTGCCGCTGCATGCGCAAACTGCCTCGTGAAGGGAAACCATGAAGGGCTCTCTTCGCACGGATAGCCGTGAGTTATAATAATGAGAGATTTCACGTGAATTTAACTTACGGCCATTGGCCAACTTAAATAGAGCTGACAATACCGATGACCATAAGGCTTTTTGGTGTCGCCATCAATGTTCGCTGGCATCAAACCCCGGAAGGTTATAGGGGTAAGAGTCGTCAAGCGGAAGTCGCTCGATTCCCAAACCGACTTCGCATGCGCAATGCGCTGGCGCGAGCTCGTTCCTTGGCTTGAAGAATACGTCTCGCGGCGGCATACAGCCACGCATTTGATGTGTAGCATGGTATTACTGTCTTCTTGAAAAGGAACTGCTCCTTAAACTTGTTAAGTCCCTCTCGTGCAGACCCACCGTTCACAATCAGAGTGCAAGTGTCCGTGTTACTGGCTTTTTCCAGTGCCGCAAAGTAAACGGCATCAGTTGCACAGAGCTTCAAGTGATCAGTGTGGGTTTTCATCACCTGGATGGACAGTACACATTCAACATGTAGAGTAACCATGTAGGCCACCAAGTGATCTTGATGAAATGCCCCCCACCATTCATGACCACGGAGGGAAGCATGCCGCCTGATGTTGGCTTCCCACTCCTCACGGTGCGTAGTGTAGTAATCGGAGGGCAGATAGAACGTGGGGTCCTCCATTAATCGACCAGCTTGGGATATATTAATCTGGCGCATGTCTTCAAGGTGAGGCTCAATATCTGTGATCTGCTGAACTTGGCACAACTTGAACCCTTTTCGTACCTGATTTCGCTTCTCACTTCGCAGTGTTGTCATTGAGAACTGCCGAACGGTTTTTTCATCCATGAGCATGTATTCAATTGTCCGATTGGACATAGCGGCAGGCGGCACTTGGTGACTGTAGCCCACAAATGAGCTTTTCCATCGAGGCTTCGCCTTACCAGGAGGAAACGATCTGAATTCGAAAGCAGGTTTCGTATAGAACAAGGCCGTACGCTCCCACCACACACCGTCAGACTCATGCACGGCATGCCCTAGTTTCTGCCGTTCCATGGCATATTCAGCTTCTGTCAACATTTCAATTCCTCACTGTGACCTAATGCTGGTTTGCGCCTCGCCACATCAGCCATCACCGCTTCCGGGAGACTCATAGTGCACTGCAATGCTGCGGAGGCATTGCACAAGTCGTACAACCGGCGGGTGAGCCCAAAGGCCGAATGCGTTGGGCTCAGCAATGTCAGACGGCGCTTGGCCAGTGTACCTGCAATCTCCTCAATATCTGTATCGCGCAGCACGGTCGGCAAGGCCGGTCCGTCAAAATGGGTCGTCGGTGGATTCCGAAGGATCACATGCCCTATTAATTCGTTTATCACAGCAGCATAGAGCCCTACAATGCCGAAGTTGCCTCTGCCGTAGACCGCAATCTCTGATGTCTGCAGGCCACGGTCTTGGGTCATCCAGGCTACTGTCCGTAAAACATCCCATACCTGCATGGATGCCACGCTTCGACCTACCAATGCCGCAGTGCGTTCAATGCATGCATAATCGCGCCCGGAAAGTTTTTGGTTCGCAAACCGAGGCGTTATAATCGCGAGTGCGTGTGTGCGAAGCAGCGGGATAAATTCATCGAGATCCGGGAAAGTGACGTGATCCTCGGGTCCCTTGATCCACACGATGAACGGCACAGGTCCTCTCCGATCCCTTGGGGTCAATAGGCGGACCATTACCGGTACGCCGGGCTCGGACTCGAATTCGTACTCTCCGAAGATTGCGAAATCTCGGGTATAACCACCACTGGCTGTCAGGCGCCTGGTCTTGAAGGGAATCTCAGTAGCAGGAAACCAGCCGAATACCCTTGTGCGGAGCAGATTAAGGAGTTCATCCTTTCGCCGTAACCAGTCCTCGTGGGTTGTAGGGGCGACTAAAGAGGGTCTGCGAATCCATGTGTCATGAATGTGGTAGTTCAGGGCTGAAGGAGGGCAACGTTCTATGCATCGAAGCGACTCTGGACTCTCTGGTCTAGGACTAAGCACCTCGCTACAAGGGTCGATTTTGCTTTGGCCGAGCAACTCCCTGCACATCCAACCGTGAGTTTCATCTAAGAATTTTGGCGGGTCTGTATGGCCCTGACCAGATTCCACGAGTCGAATGCGTGACTGTGACTCGGCGCTACTCGATTGCTCGAAAAGACCATAGATTCTCTTTGCTCTTTGATACGCTTCCCTAAAGCCGGCAGGCGGAAAGATAGGATCCTTTCGCCCCCCCAGAATCAAGAGGGGGCGGGGGGCTATCAGCGCCAGTACCTCGGGGAAATCTATGCGAAACAGGTTCGGGTAGAACGTGCAGTCACACTGCTGAGGCACGAGGCCAAAGGCGACCTGGGTCCCAATGGTATAGGTCGAACACGAAGCTGCGGCCACAGTGACGCGATCGTCCAACGCAGCCAGAAACTGTGTCATAACACCACCGCCAGAAATCCCCGTCACACCAATTCGTGAGGAATCTACTTCGGGACGAGTCTGAAGCCAGTCCAGTGCTCGCATGGCGTTCCACACCTCTACACCGGCCGGTGTATAGCCAAGGGAGAGCCAATGCCAGTGATTGAGGCGATTCATGCCAGGGTGTACCCCGGGAACTTCACCGAAGCCGACGGGGTCGATGACCAGAAGCGCGAACCCATTTGCAGGATACCAAAGATAGCGGTCCTGAAACCCCGTCTTTGCCCCATCAAGCGACGGCCAATGGCCGTTCAAGTACACGATGCAAGGCATTGGGGACGGGCGTTCGTGGGGCAAGTAGAAATTGGCCGTGACGTAAAGGCCTGGCACGCTCTCAAATACGAGTTTTTCCACTCGGTAGGCAGGCCGCTCCATCGTGCACGTAGTTGTGGCGTGAAGAGGCGTTCTGTCAGGCATTGGATCAAGACCCAACATGAACCGCAGTTGCCGACGCAGAATGGGTTGCTTATGTTGCCACTCTGTGAACGTCATGATCTCGTTGAGACAACTATCTGAGATTGCAGAACAAGCATTCTTTAACTGTATAATGGAAAGATTGTGCCGATTTCGCAGGCACGTATCGTCTCTCCTCTGTTTCAATGCACCTTGCAGGCAGTTAGGCAGAATGCCAAAGATTTTTCGTAATCCGGACAACCCGCAGTCTGTTGTGCGTGAGATCACATTCATTGTCGAATAAAATCAGCCAGCGGCTTCGCAAAACACTGTATGTCAAAACTCGCCTCTGCTCTTTTTCGTGCCATAATCCCCATTCGCGCGCGGACTTCTCCTTTTGCGGCAACTGCCCGGCGAATTTGAGTAAGAAAGGCCTGCTCGGTTAGGTCGGTTACTAGGAAAGCCTCTTGCCCATCATTCATATACTCGCCCATATTGCCGGTGAGGTTACAGATACAGGGAATGCCAAGTGAAAAGAATTCGGGCACTTTGGAGGGGAAACTCGCCCTTGACCAGCGGGCATCTTCCCGCAACAAGACCGTATAATCAGCTTGGCCCATAATCTCAGGTACCTGCTCGATCGGAACCCTTCCATGGAAGACCACCGCATTACCCAACTGGTCCAGAAGCGATTTCGACGGCAATTTTTCTTGAATCCTGCTACGGGAACATCCGACATATTGAATTGTGACGTTGATTCCTTCACGCCTAGCCGCAGAGATTGCCCCAAGAATGAGATCCTGCCTGTCCCTGGCCGGCGATCCGGCAAATACTAGGCGCAGATCTGAATCATCTGTTCCGCGCGTTCTGGGCATCCACTTCGCATCACGGGTATCAAGCAGCGATGGCAAGCGAAAGACCTGACACCCGGCCAGCTTGTAGTAACGTTCAAGAAATGCGTTGTTGACGATGATCTTTTTTTGCATACGCTGCAGGATGCGCATCCGAATTTCCATGTCCAACCAGTAAATGAGCCCCCCAGTATCGGCACGATTAAGCCATTCAACATCCTCGGGAATGAACCCCACGCCATTCCGACGGCACCAGTGCCATACTCGTAAGAAAAGGAACGACTTTGGCGCCGGGGCTATGACTGCAAGAGGTAGTATTGGTTGATTCTGTATATAGCATAAGGAGGGATTGCCAACGCCTAGAAAAACGCCTATTCGCCTAAGTAGCTTCCCTTGGCTATTGCTTCTACCAATCGGAATATAGAGAATACCCTCGTGCCTATAAGAGCCATCGGCTTGCCGATCCTGCGCGAGGCCTTCATCCTCTTCGACAAGTAGTACGGGATCCAGGCCTGCCAAGCGAAGCGCTTTGCCCATGCGTACGGCATGGATATCACGTGCCCCGGCATCTGGCATATTCAATTCAATTATGTATACAGTGTTACGCATATATGAATTATTCCTGCCTATGATCCTTTACCATCCCAATCGGCCTTGCTGGATTCCCCCCCACAATCGTCATGGATGCGACGTCTTTTACCACCACCGAACCGGCCCCAATAATGGCACCGCTCCCAATGTGAACGCCCTTTAGAATGATTGCGCGAGCTCCGATGAACACGTCATCTTCGATAATGACAGACGCCGTCCGGGCCGGGATGTTGTTCTGGCGGCCAGTCGGCGATAAAGGGTGCGCATCTGTATCCATGATCAAGACGCCAGCCCCAATATTCACCCGGCTCCCGATTTGGATTCGTTCTTCGGCTGTGATACTACATCCACTCATCCCAACATCGTCCCCGATCTCCACGACTGAATTATCCCTGTAGGCCGTGATTATGACCGGCTGAGAAACGCCGATGGCATTGTAAGTGCTCCTACTCAAGGCAGAAAAACCTGTGCCAATGCGGATCTTGGCGCCCCGCCCACGAACTCGAAAGAGAGGGCGCCCACTGAGATGCCAACCGGCACGAAGACGAACCCCCTGAGTAATGCACCAATACCAGTACAAAGGAACAGCAGCCTGACGCTTGAATCGTAACCAGCGGCGGTAACATGATCTCAGAATGTAAAAACCGGGTGCGGCTTTAAGGGTTTCAATCATGGGTCTTTTAGTACCGATTGACGACAGCGTCCTTGGAAGAACCACTCTTCATCTGATCATAAATCCAGGCGTATGTTTTTTCCATGCCAACGCGCAGCGGGATGGCGGGTTCCCAATTCAGCAATTGGCGTATACGCGTATTTTCGCTGCTGCGCCCGCGGACGCCCTTGGGCGCATCGAGGTTGTATTGGCGCTTTAGTTTGATGCCGGCGATATCCTCCACCATATCCACCAATTGATTGATGCTTACCATCTCTTCGCTCCCCAGATTAATCGGCTCAATAATATCACTATCCATCACCGTCTTCACCCCATGCAAACAATCATCTATATACATAAAACTGCGGGTTTGCTGCCCATCACCCCAAATCTCTATATCGTGAGAACCCGCAAGTTTCGCGGCAATCACCTTACGGCATATTGCAGCGGGAGCCTTTTCTCTCCCCCCATCAAAAGTTCCATGCGGACCATATACATTATGGAAGCGGGTGACCCGCGTCGCCAAACCGAAATCTTCACGAAAGTGCCGACACATACGCTCGCTAAAAAGTTTTTCCCAGCCATAACCGTCCTCTGGATCCGCCGGATAAGCATCGCTTTCTTTCAGCCCAGGATTATCAACGGTGGTTTGCTTGTTACCAGCGTAAACGCATGCTGAAGACGCATAAAAGAAGCGAGTTGCGCCACACTCGCGAGCCGCAACAAGCATGTGTGTGTTGATCAGAACACTCAACATGCACAGCCCTTTATTTCTTTCAATGAAACCCATTCCACCCATGTTTGCAGCCAGGTTGAAAACCAAGTCACACCCATTAACTGCCTGAAAACAGGCGCGCTTTTCCTGAAGATCGAGTGTCAGGTTTTCTGCTTCACTAAACCGCTGATACCACTGCCACTGGGGCTTGATATCTACTGCCCGGACGTTGTGGCCCTGCCGCAATAATGCCCCCACCATATATCCACCAATGAAGCCCCCTGCACCAGCGACTATTATTTTATTATTCTTTAACATTTCTTGCTCCTATTTATTTGCATCCGTTTAATTCAAACACGCTCTTTTACAAGATCATAGATCGCTTCGCCGAATGTTTTCCAATTAAGTCGTGATTCATACTCTTGAAATGAAGACCTGCAAAGCGATTCATAAGCAGCCCTATCTCTCCAAATTTCCTCGAGTTTATCTGCATACACCGAAGGAGGCGATTCATTTGAGAATTTATACCCGTTTCGACCATTTTGGATAATAGTAGCCGGACCAGCACAATCTTTGCCCACGGCAGGCAATCCATACGACGCGGCCTCAACATAAACAATACCATACGGCTCACTCTCAGAAGGCATGATAAAGAAATGCGCCTCACGATACAGTTGATCAATGAAGCGAGCCCCCTCGGGAGTTTGTTTGGAAATATAGCCATGTATCTTTACAAACGGCGGAAACACTCCTTCCGGCTTACAGCCTACGATATCGATTTGAACAGAAATACCCTGTCGATGCAGATGTTCCGCGACGGCAACCGCCATCACCCCGCCTTTTCTAATCCAGTCTATACCCACGAACAACAAACGACATTGAGCTGACCCGCGTTTTTGTATTATCGAATCAACTTCAGTCCGAGTCCGAGTCACCTCCATATTGGCGCCCCACGGGATAACTTTTACTTTGCCTTTAATGGAATCCCCATAATATTTTATTGCTCCGCTTGCCGCCCACTCTGAGGCATAACAGGCATAAAGACAACGTTCGAGGATCCGTCTTTCTGCATAATATAGACTTCTGAGGTTGCTTGGCCATAGATGCGCCATACCCGGGAAGTCCCGATTCATTGCCGGGGTTGACCCGTCATCAAAAAATATATACGGCAACTGTGTGTTGAGATACGCCAAGTGCGGGCGCCCGCAGGAGATGATAACCGAGCCGACTTTATTGCGTAGTTCACATTCAACCTGGCGGGCGAACGACTTCAAGACAAGAGTTTCACCATAAGGAGAGTAGTTCCAACCCAAATGATTGATGACTCTGCCTTTTATCCGCGTGAAAAGTTGGTGCTGATTGGCAAGGGGACCAATAAACTCAAGGTTAAAGCCTGCGTTTTTAAGGCCTCGCGCAGCCCAATAGGCACTCCCTGACCATGCATCACGATTTTGAGGATCCACCAAAGATACATAGACAGCATTGATCATTGAGGTTTCAGACATATTATGCTGATCTCCGATCAAAACGTCGGATGTGCTTTCCGGGAGAAATGTCGCGCAATGCCTGAGTTAGCAACGCTTCACTCCGGGCGCAGCATCCGAGCGCGATGCAGAATAGTAACCAATAAAGGGTATCCGTGGTGATTACGTAGGCCGGAAATTTCAGATAGACGATAAGCATGAATGCAGCACAACCAAGACCAACTGGTTCGCGCGAGCGCCAAAACACTTTCAGTGCCCAGACAAAGGGAATTATAACCATAATAAATAATGGAATACCACCCCAGTAGAAACTGTTTGCATATGTATTATGAATTCCTCCGGCAACAATCATCCCGGGTGCCAGATCAGTCGGTACGACCCCTTTTCCAATCAACCAGTTCCACCACGTCATCGACTTCATGCCCGCAATAACTTCAGCCCATCGCTCATTATTGGATATAGTTGAACTAAAATCCCCCTTGTTAGTCATGCGTTTCATTAACTGCTCATCAGCATCAATGACCATTGTCTTAATCCCTTGAGTCTCAGGAGCAGTCTGAACGAATTGCCATATACAAGCAATCAAGGCGAGCGCCAACAATAACACCATTGCCCCGCGAAATATTTCGCCCGGACGAGAGTTGTCCTAAAAACACAATAAGTAAGGATAAGTAATTCGGCCGGAATGAGCAACAGAGGATAGCGTTGCGCCGCAAAAAACTCATTAATGCAAAGCACTACATAGGCACTTATGGCTAAAACTCTGAGTGACTTGACGCGGAATGAGGGCGTCAGCAAGAGAAGAAACAATCCCATATACAACGCGGAAGTGAAGAACAAATAACGATCATTTTCTAAGATAAGCGCTACACGCGATGCCTCTCCCACTCCAACAATCTGATAAAGACCGTGCAAAATTCCAATTACTGCATGAACCGTAAGAGTCAATAACAGCCACACCCAATTATTTGAACGTAAAACAACCGCGGGGATCAAAAGCATCCAGATAAACGCATGCTGTCGAGTGAGAATTTCTATAAATCCTGCTCCATCCATAACGGATATAATGGAGGTCAGAAAAATAGCTACAATGCTCCAGCCGGTCCAAATCGGATGCCGCTTAAGAAGCCAAAATCCGCTTGCTTTAGCCTCAAGGAATGCACCTGCAAAAATTAGAATTCGCGCCAAAAGACCATAACGCCACGTGCTCGCTGCAGCACCATCCTTCATTGAGGACGGAATTAGAAGGGGCAAGAAATACATTAAATGCATCCCTATCAGGAATAGGACAAGACCAAAGCCGGGTTTCTTAAGAGACCGCAACGCAGCAACCCAGGTTAAATCTGAATCAGAATTTATCATCAAAGATAGAGCATGACGATTCAGATCAGTAGTTTTGTTACATTGTCGTTGTTTGCCAGGTATCATTCTTTCCGAGAAATTGAAGGCGAACAAGGGAACAACATAGTTAAATTTTCTTACGATATACAGCCGTTACGGAATGCCCTCTTGGGTGAATTTCGGATGGGGATAAAGATGTTTTGAATTTCGGAACCAACCAATGCGAAATAATGGCGACCACCTTGGCCTTTAATGACAGGTCAATTAGTTTGTTGCTTTTCCGACCCAGAAGACTCCGAACTAGTCTTTGTGACATTGCCAAACAGAACGGTTCAACATGGGCTTTCGATAACTCCTCGTGCTCCAATCGCAACAACTCAATGCCAAACAAATCACTTAAATGTGTCAGGCACATGTCCGTCCACCGACTCACATGGTGTGGAGGCATGTTCAGAATCGAGTTTTCCTGCATGGGAACCCAGGAATCTTCGCTTGGGACAGACACAATGAACAACCCGCCCGGCCTCAGTGTCCGCAAACATGATTCAATAAAATAATGCGGTTCAGGGATATGCTCCATTACTTGAAAACAGGTCACCACAGAGTACCGTTCGGGGTTCTCTTTTGCGTGTGAATCCAATGAGTCTGAGATGACATTAACATTCTGCTCCTTTGCGAGATTGATCGCAAAGGGATTAAAATCTAAACCAACATAAACCCCCTTAACGTACTTAGCGAAGTTTCCTGCGCCGGCACCCACGTCGAGTACCGTGTCATTATCAGAGATTAGAGTTGAGGCAAAAGCATACTCGTCCTTGCCTTCGGCATAGTAGGATGCACTACTGCGAGCAACTAATTTATCGTAATAGAGCGGAGATCCAGCGCTTGGAGGGTCAAAGAAGCGCAAGCCACAGTTGCCGCACTCAAGGTATGCCACATGGTCTACACCTCTAAACTCGCCTACGACATCAATGCCGTAATATCTAGTGTAAAGGGCTACCAAATCGGTAACGCTGAACTCAGATATGAGTGAGAGTTCAGAATTGCGGCAAAGCATACAATACTGCATGACTAATCTCCATTTTTGTTTCTCAGGTCAGGCCGAGACCGACCGAACATAGCAGGGCGACGAATAGACCGGAACCGCGGCTGTGGAACATTCCAACCTCTTCCCACAAACCAAGATTTTAGTTTCCATATCAAAATGACCAATGAGTGAGGAACAAAGGACAGTGTATACCACATGTTACATTTGAACCAAAAACCGGGAATGTGTCGGCAATCTTTTGAAATTTCAATGATAGCAGACCGATTATGCGCAAGCAAATTGTGCCTGAAAAGAGCTGTTTGTCCTTGAGCCAAACTGGAGTAGAAAGCGTCCGGGAGGGCCGCAGTTGGTCTATCTTTTTCCACGTATTCACGTACACTCTCGAAAAACGGCCACACACCAATCCAAGAATATTCCTCAGTCCGATTGTCTGCGTCAGCATAAATGATGACTTTATTCAACGGAGTCCATGCAATCGGATATCGAAGCGCCATTCTCAACCATGTGTCTCCATCCTCCATCTTCTCGACTCCCACGGGAAAGCCTCCTACAGCGAGCAACTCCGTCTTTGAAATGGACACACATGAAGGAAGAAACGCTGTCCATGTAGCAACCTCAGTAAAAAAAGTGTCTAAGATAAAACCATTAGAGTCAGTGACTGCATGGCTCTGATTGAATCTGTTTCGTGTGATTGCACCTGCATCGGAATAGCAAAAACCTGTGGCCCAAATTTTTGCCTGAGGAAAGCGTTCTCGCAAATCCAATACCGTGCAGAGAAAGTCAGGATGCCATTCATCATCTGCATCGAGAAATGCGATATGTTCGCAACGTGCCTCAGAAACGCCGCGATTTCTCGCGGCACTCACTCCGGAATTAGTCTGAGAAATTAGCCGAATTCGAGGATCACGAGATTGGCTAACGATAGCTTCGCCTCCATCAGTTGAACCATCGTCAACGACAATTACCTCGAAAGCCCCATATGTTTGGGCTGTAATTGAATTTAAGGCTCTTTGAATGTGACGGGCCTTATTGTATAGCGGAATGACTATGGAAACATTCATCTTGAATTGGCAGTCAAAGGCTCTGAAGTCCCAGTCGGGATTGCAGGAAATATGCTATTCTTCAAAAAGTCTCGAGAATTCTCCGCCAAAACACAAAGAAGTGGTGATATCTGTTCGTAATTTATGTCTTTCATGCTTGAATGATCTTTCATCAGGTTTTTTGGATTCTCAATATATCGGGAACTCAGACCAAGCTGAGAAAGGAGATGCGTCAACCGCAAGTTCTGCCCCGAGCTGGCATGATGAGAAAAGCACAAGAAATTGCGCTGGAAGTGAATTGAGAAAGCGGCGCCATGAAATGAATTAGTGAAGACAAATGTAGCAGATTTCAACCATCCGAGCCATTCACTCGGCCCAAGATGATTATAGTTGTAGTCTGCAGAAGACACAGGGAAGGTTCCAATATTGACTACAGGTAGATCGAATTGTTGTTTAAGAACCCGAATGAGTAGAGGGAAATGGGCACTATCTTGCACAGAATAGGCCACGATAAATCCGCGGCGGGGTTTATTGTGTCTACTTGTGATCGCTGAATATTCACTGGTCAGGAACGTGGGATCCAATACGTTAGTGATGTTGCGGCCAGTCAAATGATGCATGAGTTTTTCAGCATCTGGTTCACGAGCGGATAAGGCATTAAATCGATCCAAGCGAGTAGCAAGAAAGCCATTATGATGCTCGGGTACGACGCTTCCGCCAATGCTAGGTGCATAGGCAATGCGTTTTACTCCACTTGGTAGAAAATCCAGAAGAAACGCAGGGTCCAATTCCCCGCCTGTTATGTCTTTATTCCAAATCTGGTCGCTCCCACATATACAAACATCAACTTCTGGAGGATAGGTCCGCAAATCTTCCGCATTCCAATAAGTACGCCTAGTTGTAGGAATGAAGTTACGCCGGAAACGGTAGTATCGCCATTTCCTTAACACGTTTCTCGCAACAACCCATGGACGCCGCCCTATGCCAGCATACGGTCGAAGCAAATATTCCGGGCGATAGTCAATGACACATGGATCACATCCGAGATGCCGAAGCGCCTGGCATAATGCATATGCTTGAAGCACAGCGCCAAAGTTTTCTGCACAATGAAATGTAAGAACACCCACACGCATAATGATCAATTTCCAATATAGTCGCTTGCGAGCCAAGCCTGTCAAAAGTATTTAAATAGGTAATTCATCTTCTGAAGGGGCTCATTTACCAACTGTTATTTTGTCGCACATGAGAGTCGCGGCTTGTTTTACTGCATAGCGTTCACTTTTATTCAGGGCAAAATACCATGCAGTAATAATTGTAGTCATTACACTTGCAAAAATTACAAGCACGAGTCGCGAGAAAGAAGGCATCAAAAGACAACGAGGGATCATCGAGGCGGCTGCAGTAGCTGCCGTGACAGTGCCGACCGGAAGCAGGACATCCCTCAGCCAGCACCAGACTGGCACATTAAGCAACCTACGGGCCCACAAGATGCGGCCTATAGTAACGGCGGTCATGGTAGCGACAAATACAACCGCTACGCTGGTCGGCGGCATGCCAAATCTTAGCAAAAGCCACGCAAGTGGCAGGGTCAGGATCAGGCAACTCCCCAAGGTCGCCTGGTATGCCGCAATTCTACCATAAGCGTAAAAAGCCAACATGTATCCTGTACTCAATCGTTCCAATACGAATGTGGCGATTATTAGTTGGCAAAAAGTCGCTGTGTACACTGGCGGGGACTTAAGCCAGAGTTTAAGAACATAATCCATCTCGACGACAAGCGGTATCGCGAATAGCAGTACTAAAATGGCTCCAAATTTGCTGGCCTGTTGAGCAAGGGTAAGCATACGCGCGCGATCGCCACGTCCCTCGCTTGCCATTATTTCCGGCGAGAATGCGCCTATCATAGCGACTCCCAGTTGGTTGGTCTGGGAAGACACTGTGTTCGCAATGCCGAAAGCGGCATTGACCTTTGGCCCAAAATATACATTGAGCAGGATGGCGGATCCTTGATCGCGGAGCGTCGACCCAAAAGCACCGATCATAGTCCAACTTGCGAAAGATAAAATTTCTTTGAACCGACCCTTGTCAAACCAGTAACGGTATTGGATCCGGCACTCACTAAAGATGTGGCGTGCCCTTAGAATCTGCACCCCCTGAAAGACAAGGCTGATGATCATTCCGGATGTTGCGTAGAACAGCAGACGGTCACCGGACACCTTTGTAAGTATGAAAGCGAACACAAATGAGACAACAGATTGCAAGGTCCCCCAGAACGCCAGCTCAGCAATATTCTGTTTAGACGAGAACATGGCGAGGTATGGAATTGATGTCATGCCAACAAAAGCCACAATCAATGACAGCCTGAAAACCCAGAGGCATGAGCGAATACGATCAGCAGGAACAGCAAGAACATGACGGATGCAATACTCACTAATCGGCCAACCAATCGCAATCAGCACGACTGGCAGGATCAAATGGATACAGAGAGAGGTGTTGAACCATCTGTTAACGTAATCGGGATCGCCCTGTCCGATGGCAAATGCAAAATGCCGAGACGCGCTTCCTGCCATAACCCCATTCAGAATTGTGATAAACATTATGATCGAACCCACAACGGCAAAGAGTCCGTAGTCAGTCGCCCCTAGTCCCGTAAAGATCCAGCGCGCGGAGAACAGCCCCAAGCCTGCCGTGATAATACTGCGTATGTATGTGGCAGTAGTGTTGGTAATTATGCGCCGCGAGGACATGCTACCGCCCACTCACAGTACTTGAAAGAACCATCGCCCTCTTAGGTCCATTGAAGCTGATAGAGTTTATCTCGTTCATTTAATACTCAATTCTAGAATCTCTTCATAAATCTCAATTGTCCTGTGTGCGATGGTTTTCGGATCATGCCGCATTCGGCCCACTTCCCGGGCGTTTATGGAAATCCGGTGCGCGAGAGCATCATCACCAAGAAGGCGTATCAGTTGCTCGGCCATCACGGCGTGTTCACCTGGCGGAAAACATAACCCAGTCTGTTCGCTTGTAATTAAACTTGAAATACCGCCGACATACGACACTACACTAGGCGTACCTAACACCATTGCTTCGCATAAACTATTTGAACTATTCTCAATTAGCGAAGCCAAAACAAACACATTTGACTGCTCCAGCTCTTTTGCATACCCCTCAGCATTCAAAGACGTCAACAGTTTCACATTGTCTGAAAGATCAAGCCGTTTAATCAATCTGTCTAGGTACGTCCAATACCCCCGTAGCCATCGTGATCGTTTAAACTGGCCTCTTACAAGCCTCAATTGAACCGTAGGCACCGTCCTTCTTACAAGAGCCAAAGCTTTTAACACAATCTCTGTGCCCCTAATGGGACTCGCACCCCATGTCGCCAAAATAGTCGGAGTATCATTGTTAATCCCTTGTTTCCTTACTCCATAAAACACCGGCCGCAACACTTCACCACAGTGATGATATTTTGCCTTTGGGTTTATTCTGCGTAAATGAGCCCTATCCCAGAGTGTGCGGCCAATAAAGTGTTGATTGCCATTTATAATCCGCGATTCGACGGCGCAGCGCTTCTTACATTTCATCCAGTCAAATATAATACCTCTTTGAAAAACAAGATTTACAAGCCCGTGGCACTTCAGCAACTCCCTTATCCCCATTGTACCAAAATAATGAGGCACAATTCCGCTAAGAATGCCCTGCAAAGAGACGACTACAGGCAACTTCAAGTGCCCGCCAGCCGTCAAAAGGCCATACGTTTGCTCTGTTCCATGAATATGTATTAAATCCGGCTTGAACAGCGAGACGACTTCCTGACATCGATGAATAAAGTCGTCATCAATTGAAAGCTGGGTCACCCGATCAAAATGTTTACTGGAAACCGCAATACGGTAATGCCATATACCATTTTTCTCAATTTGCAGATTCTCTCCATCTTGGCAAGCCGTGGCTACTCCTATGGTTACTTCTGTATGTTCGCGGAGGGCGGCCGCCAACCCCCACATCCAACCACCAGAACCCGTCTCACTGCCACCGAACTCAGGACCGGCATCGGGAAAGGGAACATTGGTAAACCATAGAACTCTCATTGAATTTTCCAATTATTCAAAACTGAAAATAAATAAACGGACTCGTTTGCGTTGGAGCAAAATAAAAGATGCTCAAAACCCAAACAAACAAAATGTACAATCCCAGAATAGTTACCCTTCGCCCACAAATATAAGGCCCCGCGATAGTGCTACTGTCGACTTCCCAGCCTAGCTTTTTTATTATCCTCAACCCTACACTGCATGCTGAAGAATCTTTCCTGGCCTTTTCGATCGACAACCCGAGAATATGCCCAAATATGACTAATGGAATACAATAAAACAACCACACAGGAACCCACCTCGCACCCGAGCCGCCCACCGCAAATAACTTTCGGAAAACGGTCTCTGTTACCTGAAAGGACGAAGCTCTAAACGGCACCCATGCCAGAGTCACAAAAAGCTGAGTCAGTAGCCACCCCATCCAAGGGCTCAAAACGGCTCCCCCACCTTTTCTTACGCTCCAATACTTATGCCCAGCAAGTGCAAGTCCATGCGCCCCCCCCCATAGCACAAAGTTCCAGCTCGCTCCATGCCAAAGCCCTCCTAGCAGCATCGTCAACATGAGGTTGATGTAAGTTCTAGCTCTTCCCTTACGATTCCCACCCAGCGGGATATAGAGATAGTCTTTGAGCCAACTGCTGAGGGTCATATGCCATCGCCGCCAGAATTCCGTGATACTGGCACTCAGGTATGGCATGTTGAAGTTTTCGGGGAGGTCGTACCCAATCATCTTTGCCACCCCAATCGCCATGTCAGAATAGCCCGAGAAATCACAAAATATCTGAATCGAATAAGCCACTACCCCAAGCCACACGCTGAACGACGAGTAAAGCCCGGGGTTTGCGAAAATTGGATCAGCTACAGTGGCAAGTCGATCTGCAATGAACACTTTTTTGGTAAAGCCCTGCAAAAAGATACTAAACCCTACAATCAACCTTTCTTTAGTAGGGCCTATACTGCGCCCCATTTGTGGAAGGAAAACCGAACCACGAACAATGGGCCCGGCTATTAACTCAGGGAAGAAAGTAATAAATGTCGCGTAGTCCAACCAGGATCTACATGGCTCGATCTCTTTGCGATAAACATCAATAGTGTAACTTAATGTTTTAAACGTGTAGAAACTGATTCCCGCGGGAAGCAGTATGTCCAAGTGCGATATGCTCACCCCAAACTGCGCCAAAAGGGCATTCGCATTTTCAATAAAGAAGTTGAAATATTTGAACCAACCCAGAATGCCCAGATTTGAAACAAGACTCAGAATGAGCCAGGCCTTACGCCTCTTTCTCATATTTGTCTCAGAAATCTGAATTGCGCAAAAATAATCAATGACGCTGATGACTAATAGTAAACCTAAATACCGCCAGTCCCATGCTGCATAGAAAAAGCAAGAAGCGACTGCGAGAAAACGCTTTTTCAGGTCTCGGCGAGAAATAAGCCCCAATATCGCCAGCGTTATTGCGAGAAATATGAAAAACCGGACACTAGAAAAGATCATAATTATGAAGTCTCACGATTTCAGATGAAAGAACGTCAGCCGTCACCTGATGGCCACATCTATTCATGTGACCTGTGTTATACCCTGAGTTCCCAAAACCAAACGGTGCGACTCGCTTAACCACCAAATCAGCGTATCTCGCTCGAGAGCTTACGAAACTTATATTCTTATCTCTGGCAAGGTTTTCAATCAGTTGCTCGGACACGGGGACAGTCAAGGGATCATTAGGATTAAAGCGGGAGATAAGCAAAATTGTAACCCTCCCGCCATAAGCCTCCTTCAGCAAGTTAATCTCTTCATCTACGGGGTATTTCTTATTCTTTTTTTCGTCCCTTAAGAAGTTTTTGCTGTTCGCCCTGCCAGCGCAAAACATCGGAGCATCAACTTTCATGCCAGCAATAAAACATTGAATTCTTCGCTGAGTGAAACCAATCAAAGGGAAATAGTTTTTCAATGTCAAAAACATTGCCTTCGACTGGCTATTCTCAAGAGCAGGCTCAGAGACAATCTTCAAAGTTTTACCGCTAGCGTCTGATGAAAAATGTCGCTTCCCGATTTGCCATGCATCAGAAGTAAAGTCATCATCCATAACCTGAACTACAACCCAGGCCGGCTTAAAGAAACTAAGTACTTGGGGCGCACTCGCTATGTAGTCTGCAGCGGAATTTCCTGAATTGGCCAGATTAAGCACTTGATTGTGAATGCCGCTCTTAACCAGTGCTTGTTCGAGCAAATCAGTATATACCTCATCGTCACTAACCTGATGTGCTTCAGTAAACGAGTCCCCTAATACAATAATTGGCGCGGGTTCGGTTGGATTCCACTCTTTTTTCCGCCTAATACCGTGCTGGACATAATGTGCCGAACCATTCCCCTCGATAGAAGAATACACGGTATATCCAGGATGATAGATAAAGCCAAAGTCAGGATCGAAAGTGTAGCCCATATTATAAACCCGTGATGCCACGAGGTTCATGGTTGCCAACGCTAAAATTAATGCAATAGCCCACTTCATAATAGTTGATGTTTTATCTATTTAGACCATTCCTGTTTGACTTATAGCCGGACATTAATGACCAGGCATATTTCAATAACAACGCAGCCTCATTCATACGCCGGCATCTTCGAACCAGGTTTTGTCGCATTCTCCGGCGTAGGGACCCTGCTTGATTACAACCATGGTGGTCTCTTCTAGCATTTCAAAGGCATGGCCGCCGCTACAAAGAAGAATCAGGTCGCCATCACCAAGAACCGGCATGCATACCTTTTTACGGTGGGAGTTGAACAGGCTGACCTTTACCCTCCCCTTGCGGATCCAGATCACTTCCTGGGTGTAGAGCACTTGGCGCGAGACCAGGTTGTGCATATGCGGTTCAATGTTTTTTCCCTTGGGGCACCTCATGACAGCAACCTGTTGCGAGCAGTCTGGAGGTGTCAGAAATTGAAGACCAGGCTCAACAAAGTTGGCCCGGATAATCAATGCTATGGTTTCTAATCCGTCTACGATGGTTTCTAGTGATGGCGAGGACATGGTCGCTTTCAGAAGAGATCAAGATCAACTACCAACTACTCACGACACACTCCGTGCCTGTGAATTATGCAGAGCGTTATATGCTGTTTTATTGCGAGGGCGACTGATAGTCATGATTTTACCATTTTTCGACTAATTATCGAGATTGGAGTGGTTCGTGGTTGATGGTTATTGGTTGTTTAATGGTTCATGGGAATTCGATTAACGAATAACGATCAACAACTAACGATTAACGACGTCCAGGGCGGAATTACGTCTCACATCTCACGTCTTACATCTCACCCTAGAAGGAGGGTTGGTTGTTGGTCGTTCGTCGTTGGTTGTAAGTTAGGAAATATGGGCACATCGTAATAAATAACATTCAGGGAAGACGGAACTTCAAACAGTCGACATTCAACATCGAACTTTCAACGGTAAGACATGCAGAGTTAGACCTGGATACGTGATGGTTTGAAGTGGTTCATGGTATTTCAACCAACCTTTCGCGTCTCACACCACACATCTCACGTCTCACATCTTACATCTCACTCCTCACACCTCACACCTCCCATCCTCTGTTATTTCACATGAGGCGTCTTGAGCTCGTCATAGGTCCTGGTGCCTTTGGCCAGATCCGGGGGTAAAGGCGCATCCTCGTCGAGATCCAGGCAGCGGAGGAAGGGAGTTGTTGGTTGTTGGGAGGGGGGAGTTGTTGGTTGTTTGTTGTTGGTTGTTGGTTGTGGGGAGGGGGGAATTGTTGGTTGTTGGTTGTTGGTCGTTGGTCGTTCGGGATTCGATAAACGACCAACGACTGACAACGAACGATCTTCCGTGAGCTGATAACGCAAGCCGGACTCGGGGCAGGTGAGGATTGTCATTTGCTGGTTGTTGGTTGTTGGTTGTTGGGAATTCGATAAACGATCAACGACTGACGGCGAACGATCAACGACCAACGACTCACGACTCAACACATGGCCGTGGCGGCTCATCCAGGCTTTCTGGCGGGCGGGATTGCCTACCATGAGGGCATAGTCGGGGACGTCCTTGGACACGACGCTGCCGGCAGCAATGAAACAGTAGCGGCCCAGCGTCACCCCGCAGACGATCGTGGCGTTCGCGCCGACCGTGGCCCCGCGACGGATCACGGTCTTCTCGTAGAGGTCGTGCCGGTTGATCTGGCTGCGGGGATTGGTGACGTTGGTCAGAACACAGGACGGCCCCAGGAAGACGTCGTCCTCAATCGTGGTTCCCGTATAGATCGAGACGTTGTTCTGAACCTTGACGTTGTTGCCGATGACAACCCCACCAGCCACATTGACATTCTGCCCGAAGACGCAATTCTCCCCAATCCGGGCCCCAGCCAGTATATGACTAAAGTGCCAGATCTTGGTGCCAGCGCCGATAATGGCTCCATCATCGACATAAGAGGACTCGTGAGAGAAGTAGTTGGGAGTGGGTTGGAAGGGGTTGATGGTTGATGGTTGATGGTTCATGGTTGGGAGGAGGGCGTGATGGTTTATAGTTGATGGTTGGATTTACTTTAGTGAGCGGATTAGGCCGTTTATGAGCTTTCTGATACTGGTTAAATTAGCCAGCAACTCATCAATTTTGGTGACATAGCCGAGTTTTTCAGCAAGGAGTAACTGGGTTTCCAATTCGGATGCCGATCCGCGGGCAATATGAAGAAAATGCAGAAACTCCTTGGACCCAGCTCGGGATGCGCCTTCTGCAATATTTGAAGGAATCGAAACGGCGGCCCGACGAATTTGACTGGTCAATCCAAATAGCTCTTCCTTTGGAAAGTTTCGTGTGAATTTATATACCGACTCTGCCAAGTCCATGGCCACCCGCCAAACTTCCAGCTCCTTGTAATCACTCACTGGCCTCTCCCTCCCTCACCATCTACCACCAACCATAAACCATGAACCATCAACCATAAACTAATACGACAGCATTTCCATCAGCCGTATTCCTGAGAGGATATCCTTGCGGGAGGGGAACATGTCCCAGCGGTTCTCGACTATGTATTGGTAGAGGGTGTCGTGGCCTTTTCCGTAAACATGGTCGATGGTGAAGTCGATGCCGGGCTTTGCCAGCCCCTCGACATCCCAGAACTCGATGGTGTTCAGGTTCGTGCCGGCCAGCCGGATGGTCCCCTTCTCGGCGATCAGGGTGAACTCGGTCCGGTAGTTGGTGCGGTAGGTGCTGACCGTTGCGTTGATGGTGCCGACCACCCCACCCTGGAAGTTCATCGCCGCGGAAACCGAATCATACACCTCAAACCCGCGCAGGCTCCCGCCAATCCCCTTGTGCTCAACAACTTCGCCAAAGAAGTAGTGCACCATGTCGACATAGTGGCTCGCCTGCGTGTACAAGACTCCCCCATCCAGCTCACGGGTCCCGTGCCAGTCGATCTTGAAGTAGTCGTCGTTCCGGTTCCAGAGGACATTGCAGATGAATTGATGGATCTTCCCCAGGCGCCCGCTGTCGATCAGGCCCTTCATGTGGGCCACAAGCGGGTTGTAGCGGTTCTGATACACCGGCAACAGGGTTTTCCCGGCCCTGTCGATGCGCCCGAAAAGCTCGTAGGCTTCCCTCAAGGTCAGCGAAAGCGGCTTCTCGCAGAGGATGTAGGGCGTATCCGTGCATTCCGCAATCTCGGCGGCATGCTGCGGATGAAGTCCCGACGGGGTCAGGACCGCCGCCACATCCATCCCTTTGATTTTACGGTAGTCGGTCACATACGGCACACCCAGCCGGGCCGCCGCCGCCTTGGCCTTGGCCTCATTCGTGTCGCATACCATGGCAATCTGAATGCCGGGATTGACCCCGATGGCCTCGATGTGACGATCCATGATCCGGCCGCAGCCGACGAGGACGGTTTTCAAGTGGTTGATGGTTGATGGTTTATGGTTCATGGTTTATGGAGGGGTTAGGCAATGTTGACACATTTTCGTTAGCTAATTATGACTTACAAGTATCTTCGAAAAGAGGGACTTCACCATTAATCTTCACTGATTTCTACTAATCCCTGCTTCGCCAAGGCTACTCAGGGCAGGCCGGAGAAGAGTTTGAACAGAAGCACACGAAGCTCGCAAAGGGTCCTTCGGCAGAACTATTACTAAATAGGGCAGAGAGAATGTTGCGGCATTTTCGTTCGGGAGTACCCGAGCCGAAAATTCCGCAACGGCTCTTCCCGAGAATAAATATAAAGACTCCAACTGTGCTTCGCGCCTCAAAACTTATCCTTAATTCCTCTCGGAAGGGCGTTTCACGTTTTTTGCTGGATCCCGCTCTAGCGGGATGCTGCAAAAAACGTGAAACATTTTCTTCTTTGCGAACTTCGCGAGCTTCTGTTCAATTTCTTTTTCTAATTAGTGCGAATCAGTGCAGATTAGTGGTGAAGCACCTCTTCTATGCGGTTCTTTCGAGTGGTAAATCTTAACCCAATATATGCTTCGTTACGGAGTCTTGCTCACTTTCGGTCAGGAAGGGATGCATGGGGAGGCTCAGGACTTCGCGTGAGGCTTGCTCGGAGACGGGGAAGTCGCCGAACTTGTAGCCGCTGGAGGCAAAGGCGGGTTGTTCATGCAGACATTTGGGATAGTACACCGCCGTGGGAATCCCCGCCTCCTTGAGCTTGGCACCCAAGGCATCCCGGTTGGGAGCCCGGATCGTGTATTGGGCGTAGACATGGGTGTTGCCGGGCATCACTTCAGGAACGGCCACTTTGCCGCGAAGCAGATGCGTGTAGCGGGCACCGATCTCATTGCGCCGCATCACTTCCCACTCGAAGTGCGGCAATTTGGCCAGAAGAACGGCCGCCTGCAGGGTGTCGAGCCTTCCGTTCATGCCGATCAGGGGGTGGTGATGCCGCTGAAGCCCGCCATGCGAACGGATGGTGCGCATCGTCACCGCCAGGGCATCGTCATCGGTAAACAAGGCCCCGCCATCGCCATAGCACCCCAGCGGCTTGGCCGGAAAGAAACTGGTGCTGGCAATGGAGGTTACCCCGCAACTGCGGCGCCCGTTGCGGGTCGCCCCGAAACTCTGGGCACCATCCTCAATGACCGTTATCCCATGCCGGGCCGCAATGCTATTGATCCGGTCATAGTCCGGCATCTGGCCGAATAGGCTGACCGGCATGATGACCTTGGTCCGGGGCGTGATGGCCGCCTCGATAAGGTCGATGTTGATATTGAACGAGTCGGCGTCAATGTCGACAAATACCGGCCTCGCGCCCACCAGTCCGACAACCTCCGCCGTGCTGATCCAGGTGAAGGGGA
>Ga0247842_10001876_pt1 | contig 33089 bp, 27 predicted proteins | sample LaCruzMarch2015__3_FD_192411 | JGI IMG/M metagenome (GOLD analysis project Ga0247842, IMG submission 192411) | Freshwater microbial communities from meromictic Lake La Cruz, Castile-La Mancha, Spain - LaCruzMarch2015_19m | ecosystem: Environmental > Aquatic > Freshwater > Lake | place: Spain...
CCGTGTTGTCACCGCTGGCGGTAGCGACTTTTTGGCCGTCCGGGCTGAATGCCACTGAGTACACCGCGCCCTCGTGAGGCAGCTTATGAATCTCCTGGCCGCTTTGTACATCCCAGATGCGGGCCGTGTTGTCACCGCTGGCGGTAGCGACTTTTTGGCCGTCCGGGCTGAATGCCACTGAGTTCACCCAGCCCTCGTGAGGCAGCTTATGAATCTCCTGGCCGCTTTGCACATCCCAGATGCAGGCAGTCTTGTCACCGCTGGCGGTAGCGACTTTTTGGCCGTCCGGGCTGAATGCCACTGAGTACACCAAGTCCTCGTGAGGCAGCTTATGAATCTCCTGGCCGCTTTGCACATCCCAGATGCGGGCCGTGTTGTCATCGCTAGCCGTAGCGACTTTTTGGCCGTCCGGGCTGAATGCCACTGAGTACACCCAGCCCTCGTGAGGCAGCTTGTGAATCTCCTGACCGCTTTGCACATCCCAGATGCGGGCCGTGTTGTCATCGCTGGCGGTAGCGACTTTTTGGCCGTCCGGGCTGAATGCCACTGAGTACACCGCGCCCTCGTGAGGCAGCTTATGAATCTCCTGACCGCTTTGCACATCCCAGATGCGGGCCGTGTTGTCATCGCTGGCGGTAGCGACTTTTTGGCCATCCGGGCTGAATGCCACTGAGAAAACCGAGCCGTTATGATCGAGCTTCGCCAGAGGAATGCCTAGCAGGGCGACGCTCTCACGCAAATCCAGGTCGCCTTGCGCAGTCGGTCTCTGCCGGAGCGATTCCACGGCCAGAAGGACCTTTCTCATCCAGTCGCTCTCAGAAGCCGGCTTCATCGGCATGGACTGCGAAGCCAGATAGAGGCCAAGAGCCTCCTCTGTCTTCTGCTCCGACAAATTCCATTGCCAGAATGCGGCTCCTGCCAGCACCAGTGCCAATGCAGAGAATGCGGCCAGTCCCAGGATGATGCTCTTTCTTCTCTGTTCTTTTTCCCTTCTCTCCCTCTCCCGCAAGCTCAGGCTGGCTGCAATGAGCCTCTCCTCAGCTTCTCCCAGGTCCCGGCCTCGCTTCTCCCGCCAGCTCTCCGCCTCAGAGAGATCAAGGCCCCGCAGCAGCCTTCCCTCATCTCGCTTTCCTTCTTCCCAGGCCGCTGCCTTCTTCTCCATCTCCCTATCCCAGGCGAGGAAACTCCGATCCTCTCGCAGCCACTGGCGCAGTCTTCCCCACTCCCGGATGAGGGAGTCGTGGATGATCTCCACCGTCTCCTGCTTATTTTGCTGATCGAAGGAGGTGGTGACCAGCCGGGCGTCCGCCAGTCGCATGACAACCTTCCTGGCCGCTTCCCTTCCGGCGGGATCGGTGCCGAAGTCCTCTAAAGTCCTGCGCCGCCTGCTGTCCGGGATTCCCTGCCGCTCGTCTCCCAGGCTGACCAGTTCCGTCAGGACGCGGCGGGCCATCTCGCCCAGACCTTCGTTGGAGAGGCTCTGGTAGGCCTGATCGGCCCACTGGGTGAGGCTGCCTGTAACGCCTCCGATGGCGGAGTAGGCTTCGTGAGTTAGATAGCCCTCCTTGCGCCGCCTCCATAGCTCAGTGAGGGCAAACTCCAGCAGGGGCAAAATAGTGCTTCTCCCGGCTCGCTCTCCTCCCGCCAGCACATCCTTGACCACCGCCTCCGCCAGCCCCTCCTCAAACTGCAGACCAACCTTTTCGGCCGGTCCCTCGATGATCTCCTTCAGCTCTCCCTCCTCCAGGCCGGCAGAGATATGCACGAAGCCTCTCTGCACCCATTCGAATAGGGAGGGCGGCGCTTCCTTTGCGAAGCGGCTGAAAAAGTCGTCCCTCATGACCAGCAGCAGGGTGATGGGCAGATCTGCCTCCAAGAGCCCCTCGAGCTGCCCCAGGAAATCCTGCCGCTTTTCCGGGGAAGCTGTGGCCAAGAGCTCTTCAAACTGGTCCAGGACCAGCACCAACCTGGTCCTGTCCGGATTCTTGGCCAGCCAGCTTCGGGCCGCTTCAGCCAACCCCTTGCTGGCCCCCTCCAGGCCTTTTGCCTCAAGGTTCTCCAGTGGCCTGTCCCCCGGCCGGGCAGTGATGATCCCCCAGGAATCGCTTCCCGGAACGCCGCCCTGGCGGAGCCGCGGGATCAGTCCCGCCTGCACGACAGACGATTTGCCGCTTCCCGATGGCCCCAAAACCGCCAGGAATCTAGGCTCTCTTGCCAGGCTGACGAGGAGCCGCTCCACCTCTCGCTTTCGCCCGAAGAAAAACTCTGCATCCGCTTCGCCGAAGGCGGCGAGGCCGAGGTAGGGCTGCACATCCGAGAGCACCAGCCGCGGGCAGATCATGCGCAGGGTCTCCACGGGCGTGATGAAGGCTGTCTCCGCCATCCTGCCGTGTGCATCCTGGGAGGCGATGGCTGTCACCATGCCCACCACGCGACGGTTGACGGTGTCGAAAACGGGAGCACCGGAAAAGCCCGGCGTGATCTGCGGGCTACTCAGTTGTAGCACCCTCATGCCCTGCATCAGAGTTTCAGCCAGGATGTGGCCGTCTCCCCAGATGCCCTCCTCCGGGCTGGCAGAGGGAAATCCGAAGGTCTGGAAGGCATGATTTCCTGTTCCCTGGGAGGAGCCCAGGGGCAGAGGGCTGACGCCCGCCGGCAGGGGCTCTTTCAGCCTTAAAAAAGCCACATCGCCGCCGTTCGCGGGCCGCCACCACTCGGCCACAACCTCGGCCAGGGCGCTCTTGCCGCAGGCCCGGAAGACCAGCTCCACATCTTCCCCAGCTCTGCCTTCATTGGGCTTTGCTGCTGCCGGAATAACATGAGCACAGGTGACGACCAAGCCGCAGGCTACCACGAATCCCGTTCCCGCCGTCTCTTTATCAGAGCGGAGAATTCTAACGATGCTTGTAGCCAGATCTGTGTTCATTTTTCATGAAGCCTTTTTTCTTTCCCATTCAAGTTCACAATTAAATTGATGTCATGGATCTAAAGCAATAAATACTTTAGGTGGACACTTTCAATTAAAGTCATCATGCAGCGATAGTAGTATCACGGCTTGCCTACTCAAGGCTGCCCAACACCTTAAATAGAAGCCGGGCAGTCCAACCAGCCGATGCGTGCGCTTAGAATAATGCTTATTTTGTTTCCGATTTTCCTCTTATTCAGCCTTGCCGTCGCAGATATGCCGGCCTCATTCTACCAGGCCATGGAGAGTGTCAAGACCGAAGATACCCTTTGTGTCAAGAACTACGATGCCGGGGCGAGCGTCACCGAGTCCTACAAGGATTTCGAGCACCTGGATAAGGAGACAGAGGTTGTCAGCCGCTCCTACAACACATCCAATAACGGTAAGGACTACACGCGGGGCAATGCCTCCTTAGAGGTAAATTTAAATTCCAATGTCATCGGAAAGGCCCACATCGCCTGGCAGTCCAAAGACATGATGGCTGACTTCAAAGGCCGCCATGCCGTCTACAGTCTTGCCACTGAGGATCTTACAGGGGTATTCAACATCGAGAAGTTCATCCAGCTCTGGTCCAACAGCACACTTGGCATTGTCCGCCTGGACTGGCTGCCATGCAATTAGATTTCGTCTTCGCTCTCGAAAGGATCAAATCCTTGTACATCTTTAGCCGTCCAGAAGGAATGCTCATGAAGGTTCTTGTCAGTGATTCATTAGCCGAGGAAGGCGTAAAGAGGCTTTCGTCGGGAGCCGACGTTGATGTCATCACCAACCTCTCCCCAGAGGAGCTTATCGAGAAGATAAAGCATTACGATGCTCTGGTCATTCGCAGTGGAACCAAGGTCACCGCCGATGTCATAAAAGCCGCAGACCGGCTCAAGGTCATAGGCAGAGCTGGTGTGGGCATTGACAACGTGGATGTGGAGGCTGCCACGAAAAGGGGCATCATCGTGCTCAATACCCCGGGCGGAAATACCATCTCCGCTGCCGAGCACACCATTGCCATGATGATGGCCTTAGCCAGAAATATCCCCCAGGCCAATGCCGCGCTCCACAAGGGCGAGTGGAACCGCAAGAAGTACACTGGTGTCGAGTTCTTCAACAAGACCCTGGGCGTGGTGGGTCTTGGTCGGGTTGGGGCTGAGGTGGCGGCGCGCATGAAGTCCTTCGGCATGCAGATCCTGGCTTACGATCCCTTTGTCACAGAAGAGAGGGCCAGGGAGATGGGCATCACCCTGGCCGATCTGGAGACGGTGCTGCGCGGCGGCGACTTCATCACCGTGCATACTCCCCTCACCAATGAAACGAGAAACCTCATCGACGAGGATGAGTTCAATATCATGAAGCCCGGCGTGCGCATAGTCAACTGTGCTCGGGGCGGCATCATCAACGAAGCCGCTCTGGCCAGGGCCGTAGCGGAAGGAAAGGTGGCGGGAGCGGCCATTGACGTCTTCACCAAGGAGCCACCCACCGGAAATCCCATGCTGGATCAGGAGAAGATCATAGTCACGCCTCACCTGGGAGCCTCGACCGCCGAGGCGCAGGTAAATGTGGCCCTGGCTGTGGCCGATCAGATCCTGGCCATCGCCAGAGGGGGTCTACCTACCAATGCCATCAACATGCCGGCCATCTCACCTGAGACTCTGGCCGTCATGGAGCCCTTCATGAAGCTGGCCGAGAAGATGGGAGCATTGCTAGGGCAGCTCGTGGGAACGGGCTTTGAGACCCTCGAGCTCATCTACAGCGGAACCGTGGCCGAGAAGGATGTCAGGCCCGTGACCATATCTGCCATCATAGGTCTCTTGGGCTCTCTCATGGGAGAAGGCTCCGTCAACTTCGTCAACGCCCAGAGGACTCTCAAGGAGATGGGCGTCAAGCTCTTAGAGAGCAAGACCGAGTCTGCCAACGGCTACAGCAATGCCATTACCCTGAAGCTGACCAAAAACGGCTCGGCGAGTGTCGTGCAGGGCACAGTCTCCGGCAGCAAGGAAAAACGCATCGTCCAGCTCAATGAGTACCATACCTACATTCCCTCCGAGGGCGACATGGTGATAGCCATCATCGAGGACCGGCCCAACATCATCGGCCCGTGCTGCGTGATTCTGGGTGAGGGCAAGATCAACATCGGCGGAATGCATGTGGGCCGCATAGCGGCAGGTAAACCGCAGCTTATGGTGCTGAGCGTGGATCATCTGGCCACCGATGAGATCATGAAGAAGCTATGTGCTGTGCCGGGAGTGACCAGCGCCAAGATGGTGGAGCTTTAAAGCTAGCGAAGAGCCATCTTTTTTATCAGGCGGGCCAGGCTCTTGCCCGCCCAAATAAGCGCTTCCGTTCTCATTTCTATTTTTTCCTTAACACGTGGCATGCTCCCCCACCCTGTTTCTCAAAATAGTCCTGATGGTATTCCTCTGCCGGATAAAATATCGAGGCCGGGACGATTTGGGTTGTAGCCTTATTCAAATAGACACCGGAGCGGTCGAACTCCTCTTTCGATCTCTCCGCCGCCTTCCTCTGCTCCTCGTTGTAGTAGAAGATGGCAGAGCGGTACTGCGTGCCCACATCCGGGCCCTGGCGGTTTTGTGTGGTGGGGTCGTGCATCCTCCAGAAAAGAGAGAGCAGCTCTTCGTAGGACATAATACCGGGATCAAATTTTACCTGCACCGCCTCGGCATGGCCGGTGATGCCGGTGCAAACCTGGCGGTAGATGGGATATGGAGTTGTTCCGCCGGTGTAGCCCACCGTCGTCTCCACCACGCCCTTGACCTTCTGGAAAAGAGATTCAACACCCCAGAAACAGCCGGCGGCAAAGGTGGCCGTCTCGATATCTGAATCAGCCTTTTCCGGGCCCTTAGGTATTTCAAATAGCTTCACGTATTCGCCATAGCCCTCTTTTTCCAGATCCTCCGCCGGAATAAAGCGCAAAGATGCGGAATTGATGCAGTAGCGCTGTCCCGTGGGATCTGGCCCGTCATCGAATACATGACCCAGGTGCGAATCGGCATTCTTGCTCTTCACCTCCACCCGGTTCATGCCGTAGCCATTATCAACTTTGTTGACAACGTTTTCATCTTTCAAGGGCCTGGTGAAGCTGGGCCAGCCGGTTCCCGAATCGAATTTATCCTGCGAGCTGAATAGCGGTTCGCCGGATAGCACATCCACATAGATGCCGGCCTTCTTATTGTTCCAGAATTCGTTCTGGAAAGGCGGCTCAGTTCCGCATTGCTGTGTCACCTGGAACTGGAGGGGAGTTAGTTTCTTTTTGATAGAATTATCTGTGGTCATTTGCACACCTCTATTTTTTTAGCGGATTACCAGTAGTGCTACCTCATTTCGGCGCATAATGTCCCGTGAGGATTATAACGCATGATAAAGGCCTTTCCTTTCGTTTTGACCCGTGCCCTTGTAAAGTTTGCTCTAGAACCGTCAGATTTTTTTCGTCCTTCTCCGGGCCGGTAAAGCCGGAAAATCTAATAAGCCGGCAAGGCCCATTAACCACTTTACCTTCTCTTTTCCAAGCCTGCCCGGCGTTGAGGGCGCCCGAGCTCTCCCGCGCGCAACACCCTCGCGCGGCATCCCGGCAGAGTGGGCTGCTGCAAGGGAATGTTTAGATAGTAGTAATGCTATTCATGCTTCCGCACAAGATTTGGCGAGCATGCCCCTGCCGGGCAGGGCCGTCCGGGCCAGACGGATGGACTTAATGGGACGGAGAACGTCCCATTTTCACGCATCGAGGTGGTGTCTATTTTCCCAGGAGATGCGTGAAAGGTCTGTGCATATCGAAAATGGCCTTATGCAGCTGTTAACTTTCTGAAATTATTGCTAGAAGTTAACATTATGCGTGAAAATCGTCTTTTTTTCGATATCTGTGAAGGCCGAAAAATAGCCGCCGTCTCCATGGCTGAAAAGTCGTGGCTCAATTGAAACTGTTTTTGCCCTTCACGAGACGTATTATACAATATGTCTCCATGGCCGAAAAGTCGTGGCCCCATCGAAACGACGGTCTCACCGCAGCTATTATCACTATGCAATGGAAGAATTATGAAGCTATGCAGTTGGATGCCAGGATTCGTGCGATCGCGGAGGATTTGGGTGCGGATTTCTTCGGTGTGGCCGATCTTGGGCCGGCCCATGATTTCATCTCATGGCAGGGCGGAGAAAGCCTGGCCCAATACCCAAAGGCGATTTCTATAGGAATTGCCCTACTCAACTCTATCGTGGACCAGCTTCCTGGAAGGAACGAAAAGGCGGTGGCGATGGAATACAAGCACCACGCTTACGACACAGTAAACGACCTCCTAGACACCATCGCGCTACGCCTCAGCAGTTCACTGCAGCGCCAGGGTTACCGGGCATTGCCAATTCCAGCCTCGAAGCGCGCTGTGGTCGATGAGCGAGTTGCCGCCATATTCTCTCATAAGCTCGCTGCGCATCTGGCTGGCCTGGGCTGGATCGGCAAAAGCTGCCTGCTCATCACTCCGCAAGCGGGACCGCGCGTGCGCTGGGCCACGGTGCTGACCGACGCACCGATGCAAGCAACGGGCTATGCAATGGCGGAGCGCTGCGGGGAGTGCCGAGAGTGTGTGGAAATTTGCCCGCAGGCCGCGTTCACCGGACGGCCCTTCCGGGAAGATGAGCCGCGTGAGGCAAGATATGATGCCCGAAAGTGTGAGCGGTACCTGAAGGATCTGGAAGAGAAGACTGGATATGGGGTTTGCGGGATGTGTCTTTTTGTCTGCCCGTATGGAAAGAGATAGTGCACGCAGGAAACGAAATAAAATCACAGAGCAGCAGAGCGCACAGAAGACTCACAGAGAAGGTAATAATAGTCTATTTTTTTAGTCAGTTACCACGCGTCGCGCCCGCCAGCATCACAATGCCCTCCCCGAGAATGGTTCCCCTCTCGTTGCAGTTCGAGAGCGAGCTTTCGTACCGACAAAACTCATTCTCTTCTTCCGCCTTGCGGGCATGTCTGTGCTCAACATCTGGGGCAAAACTGCCGTGAACTGGGGCAGAAGGGCGCTCGATCTGGACGTGATGGAGATCATGATAGTGGGATGCAAAAATGATGAGTTAAAAATAATTTAAAATCCTGAGCCGTCAGGAATTCCATCACCGGAGTTCGGTGCGGGGCCATGGGAATTTGCATCGGGATTTCCATTAAGTGGGTCGTCCATTCCGGAATCGTCAGGGACTCCATCACCGGAGTTAGGTGCAGGCCCTTCGCGTTCACCTGCTACTGCAAACCCATAAAGTATTGTCAATGCAAGCATAGCAACTAATGCAACAACTATCGCTCGGTTTCTCATTTTTATCACCAATAAATACTTACGACATTTAACGGATATATAACTTTCGCATTAACGTCAATTTCTAACAATTGTTATTTTTGGCAAAAGCGGAACAGAACACATTGATTCCGCCCAAGAGGAGAGATTAAAGCTGAGTAGGGAATTGACAGACTGCAAAGGATCTCAAATGTCGCTCTTTCACATAACTCGTCAATCGGGCATCCCATTGGTTGGGTGTATCTACTTCGGCGTGGTCGATCGGGGCAGCAGCCTTCTACAGATCAGGCCGAGCTGCGGCTGCAATCTCAATTGCCCCTTTTGCTCAGTGGATGCGGGCCCGCACTCACGGTCGCGTGTCACAGACTACCAGGTGGAGCTGGACTATCTGATGGAGGCGGTGGAGGAGATTGCCCCCTTCAAGGGGCCGGGGGTGGAGTGCCACATCGACTCGCCCGGCGAGCCGATGCTCTATCCGGATATTGTGCCGTTGGTAGAGCGTCTCAAGGCCATAAAAGAGGTCAGCGTCGTTTCCATGCAGAGCAACGGCACTCTCTTTGATGAAGAGCGAATCGCAGCGCTGGAAGAGGCCGGGCTGGATCGGATCAACCTTTCCATTCACTCTCTGCAGCCGGAGAAGGCCGCCTTCCTGGCGGGCATCCCCGGCTTTGACATCGAAAAGATAAAGCAGTCGGCAAAGAGCATTGCGCAGAGCAAGATAGACCTAATGATTGCGCCCGTTTTAATTCCGGGCATCAACGACGAGGACATGCCGGAGCTGATTTCGTTCGCCCAGCAGATCGGCGCGGGAAAGAGGTGGCCGCCCCTGGGAATTCAGAAGTTCGAGCACTACCGGCTGGGCCGATCACCAGGCAAGGTCAAGGCCCAGAACTGGTGGCAATTTTACAATCGCAGCATGAGCGAATGGGAGAAGGAGTTCTCCATTCCCCTTCGCCTCAAGGCCCAGGACTTCAAGATTGAGAGGCGACCCATGATCCCCACGGTCTTTGAGAAGAAGGAGAAGACCTGGGTGGAGATCAAGGCTCCCGGCTGGGTGAGCGGTGAACAATTGGGCGTCGCGAAAAACCGGGTGGTCTCGGTGATGGACTGCCCCATCAAGCTGGGCAGCGTGCGGGTGCAGATTGTCAGCAACAAGCACAACATCTACGTGGCGGTGCCGTGCTGAATATTGTGCCGTGCTGAATACCAGTGACCACTCCCACGAATAAATTCGCAGGCATCTACGGTTTTTCAACCGAAGGAATGTGATCCCATTCCCAATTATTTTGAGTGGTTTTGTGCGCGCTGCTTGAGTCTTTTCAACTGCTGGCAGCAAACCAGACGGGTCACGATTCATCCCGCCTCTGAAGAGGCAGGGATTCTCTGCCCCTGCACCCCGTCATTCCTAAATATCCCTGGACATTCGCGACAGCCGGCCAATCAGCCATTTGGTGAGAAATCCCGTCAAAAAGCAGATGAACATGATGGAAAACTCCCGGCTCTGAGAGCTGCCGTCAAGCGCAATAAAGCCGGAGCTGACGAAGAGATAGGCCATGTAGCCGAAGACCATGGCCAGCAGCGGTATGGCCATGTACCAGAGCCTCTTGTAGCGCGAAGCCATACCATAGCGGCGCAGATCGTCGGCAATCCCCGTCAGGATCTGGGCCGAGGAGCCCAGGCCCGCGAAGAACGAGGACCAGAGGGGCACGCCCAGAACGCTCACCTCGGAGAATCTGGTGATCAAAAAGCTGAAGAGAATGATGGCCAGAGAGGCAAAGATGACGGCATAAAGCCCGTAGAGCTTGAAGAAGTAAGAGAGGGTGCGCAGGCTATGAAATCGAGAGCCTTTGATCTTGATCTTGGACTCGTTGATGGCGGAGGTAAGCTCGTACCTGGCCCGGTCGCAGTAGAGGAATGACTCGGAGAGGTTCTCCTTGTTGAACTCCTTTAAGGCCAGGACGTAAAAGTCATAGCTATCTTTTATGTCGATGGAACTTCGGTGGGCTGCCTGAAGCATGCGGTCCAGCCTTTTGAGGTCTATTTCCACCTCCGAGCATGATTGCGGGATAGAACAGGCTTTGGAGTCAGTGTCCACAACTAAATTACTAACTAGATTAATATAAATAGTTTTCGTGCAATAAAAAAAGCGCCTAACATAATTAAAATAATTTTTGTTGATTTGAATTTTTGATTGTCTGAGAATAATCCGGATATATCTAAAATAAGAATAAAATTAATCATACCATCGCCATTCTTCTCACGGCTCTTATCTGGCGAAGAAGCATCTCCTTAAGAGAGCCCTTATGCCTTCTATTAGCAGAGGCAGCGATGGAGCACTCCGGCACTGCATTTTGATGGATCTCCTCGATCATGCTCTCGGCAATGCTGCAGCATTCGTCCATCCCGCGATCCAGGGCGGAGCGATTTCCTATAATAACTTCTTTCATATGTATAGATAATTTATCTTCATTAAAAAGTTTTTCCCTTGTTGAAAATGCATGTGGTTCACAAAAATTCTTAAAAATCAATCTATTCAGGCTCCGCCCGGACTCATTTGGGACGGGGTGGCGAGAGCCTGGCAGATGCAGGCAGTCATACTTTAATACTCCGTGGAATAATTATATGCTATGCTTGATGATCAGATCTTCTGTCCTGCTTGCGGTGCCGATACGGAACATGCCTTGATCAAATCCGGGCAGGAGAATCTAGTGCGCTGTGTTGAATGCGAAACGGTTCATTCCGTTCAGGTAGAGCGCGAGCGGCTGGTCAATCTCAAGGTAATTGTGAGCAATGACGAGCTATCCGAGCCGTACTATATTAAAATCCCTGCCAAAGAGGTGCTGCGCGTCGGAGATGAGCTTTTGGTGGACGATCCAGCCAAAGATGTGGTTATGACAGAGATCGCATCTCTGGAGACGGATAGGAGGGTCAACAGCGCTCCTGCTGAGAAGGTATTGACCGTCTGGGCCCGTGCCACGGACGATGTGCCCCTCAAGATTTCTGTCTATCGAAACGGCAAGACCCATTCCCTCAAGATCAACGTTGCCGGCGATGAGGTCTTTGAGGTCGGAGAAGCCCGAAAAGTGGAAGGATTCAAATTCGTGATCGTTAAGATGAAGCTGCGCGGCGAGGGCTTTGCCGATTTAGCCGAGGCCAAAGACATACAAAGGGTATGGGGTCGAGAGCTTTGAACAGAGAGCAACTCTTGGACAGCCTGCAGGGCAACGTAAAAGAATCGGTCATATCAGCAATGTCCCGCGTTAAAAGAGAGTTCTTCCTTCCCGAAGCTCAGAAGAGCCGGGCATATGACGACACACCACTTTCGATAGGCTATAACCAGACCATCTCCGCTCCTCACATGGTGGCCATAATGTGCCATCTTCTCGATCTGCAGCCGGGAATGACCGTCCTGGAGGTGGGGGGAGGAAGCGGCTATCATGCCGCGGTGATGGCGACAATGATAGGCGAGGGGCATGTCTATTCTGTGGAGCGCATGCCGGAGCTGGTGGCCGCGGCTAAAAGGAATCTGGAAAAAGCCGGCATAAAAAATGTGACCATGATCGAGGCCGACGGAAGCCTGGGCCTGGCGGAGCATGCCCCCTACGACTGCATAAGCGTGGCTGCGACCGCCCCCAAGGTTCCCGAGCCGCTCAAGCAGCAGCTCAAGGTGGGCGGCAAGATGGTCCTTCCCGTGGGACGGGATTATCAGGTGCTTTATCTGGTGACAAGGAAGAACGGCTTTTGTGTGGAGGAGAAGATGGGTGTGATCTTCGTTCCCCTCATCGGAGAAGAGGGTTTCAAAGAAAAGATCTAATATATTTGCGGCAACGATTGCCACTTTAAGATGAAGCCCTTAGCAATCATAATCATGGACGGCTTCGGCATAAGCCCGATAAAAGAGGGCAATGCCATAGCCTGGGCGCATAAGCCCAACCTGGAACGATTCTGGAAAGATTACCCGACGACCACTCTCGCTGCCTCGGGCCTGGCAGTGGGGCTGCCGCGCGGCCAGATGGGCAACTCAGAGGTAGGGCATCTCAACATAGGAGGCGGCAGGATCGTCTACCAGGACTACACCAGAATCAGCCTGGCGGTTCTGCAGGGCACTATCGCCGAAAATGAGGTTTTGCTGCAGACAATGGAAAAAGCAAAAGGCGCCAGACTGCATCTGATCGGCCTCTTATCTGACGGCGGAGTGCACAGCCACAACACTCACCTTTATGCGCTTTTGCAGATGGCCAGTAAAATGGGCCTGGAGAATGTTTATGTGCATGCCGTTTTGGACGGCAGGGATGTGCCCCCCAGAAGCGCTCTTGGCTATTTGCAGGAGCTGGAGGAGAAGTTCCAGCAGATCGGCACGGGCAAGGTGGCTACAGTCTCCGGTCGCTACTTCGCCATGGACAGAGACAAACGCTGGGAGAGAGTGGAGAAGGCCTATCGCTGCCTCACAATTGGCGAGGGGCTGCGAGCCGTTACGGCCAGAGAAGCAGTGGAGAACGGCTACAAACGAGGCGAGAATGATGAATTCCTCCTACCGACCCTGGTAGACGAAAAAGGATTGGTGCAGGACGGGGACAGCATCATATTCTTCAATTTCCGGCCGGACAGAGCCCGCGAGATCACCCGGGCCTTCGTTGATCAGGATTTTCAGGGATTTGCCCCAAAGCCGATGCGGGTTTTTTACACCTGCATGACCCAGTACGACGCCACATTAAACGCGCCCATTGCCTTCCCTGCACAAAACCTGGACGACACTCTTGGCGAGGTCATTGGTCGCGCCGGCCTGCGGCAACTGCGCATAGCCGAGACGGAGAAATATGCTCATGTCACTTACTTCTTTAACGGCGGAAAAGAAGAGCCCAACCCTGGAGAAGACCGCATCCTCATACCCTCTCCCAAGGTGGCCACCTACGACTTATTGCCGGAGATGAGCGCCTTCCTGGTTCGGGATGAAGTGATGGTACAGATCGACCGCGGCAAGTACGACCTCATCGTGCTCAATTTTGCCAATCCCGATATGGTGGGCCACACCGGCATATTTGAGGCCGCCGTGAAAGCGGTCGAGGTGGTGGACGGATGCGTGGGCGCAGTTGTGGATGAGATCCTCAGGAAGAGTGGCGCCGTTCTGCTTACTGCCGACCATGGCAATGCAGAAAAGATGATCGATCTGATCACTGGCCAGCCGCATACCGCTCACACCACCAATCCTGTGTCCTTCACGCTGATAATAAATGACTGCCAAAAGTACAGCCTGCGTGAGGATGGTATTTTGGCAGATATTGCGCCTACAGTATTGCAGCTCCTCCATATCCCTCAGCCAAAAGCGATTGGTGGAAAGAGCCTCATCAGATAGGAAAAGTGACCACTCCCATGAATGAATTCACGGGCATCTACGGGCTTTCACCGAGGGGTTGTGATCCCAACCCAATTAGTTTAAGATGTTTCGTTTGTTGCTTGAGTCTTTTCAACTGCTGGCAACAAACCAGACACCAGATATTATGTGCCCATGAGGTTAAATAGATGTTAGTAACTCAGAAATCACAGCGGGGCACGATTCATCCCACCTCTGAAGGGGCAGGGATTCTCTGCCCCTGCACCCCGTCCTTCCTAAAGTGTCTCTCCTGCGAAAGGACCGGCTCCTGCTTGAGCTTTCCGGCCGCCCTGAGCTGTCCTGTCTGGATGAGAACCCATAAAAAAGGGTTTTGTGGTTGACGAATCACAGAAGCGCACAGAGACATTTACTCGAACTCGATCGTCCCCGGCGGCTTGGGAGTCAGGTCGTAGACCACCCTGGACACAGTGGGAATCTCGCCCGTGATGCGGCTGGATATGCGCCGCAGCGTCTCCCAGGGAAGCTCCATCACATCAGCCGTCATGGCATCTCGGGAGGAAACGGAACGAACGGCCACCACCCAGCCGTAGACCCGGACGTCGCCTTTCACGCCCGTGGCTTTTCCCAGCAAAGCGGCAAAGGCCTGCCAGGGGCTGAATTTCTCGACCTCTTCCTCCACAATGGCATTGGCTTTGCGGACAATATCCAGCTTCTCGGATGTGACCTCGCCCACGATGCGCACCGCCAAACCAGGTCCCGGATAGGGCATCCTCTCGCTGATCTCCTGGGGAAGGCCAAGAGCCCGGGCCACTATGCGAACCTCGTCCTTGTACAGATCGCGCAGAGGCTCGACTATGGTCTTGAATTCCATGCAACGGGGCAGCCCTCCCACGTTGTGGTGAGCCTTGATGCCGCCCTCCGACTCGATTCTGTCCGGGTAGATGGTGCCCTGCATGAGGCAGTCGCCGCCGATCTTGCGTGCCTCCGCCTCAAAGACGCGGATGAAGGTCTCGCCAACGATCATCCTCTTCTCTTCCGGGTCTGTGACTCCTTTCAAGGCATCGAGGAACCGGTCGTGAGCATTGACGCGCACCAGGCCTATTCCCTGGAAGAGCTGCTCGATTCGGTCCGACTCAAACTGTCGCATGAGCCCCGAGTCCACATAAACAGGAACCAGGCGGTCTCCAATGGCGCGACTGGCCAGCATGGCGCATACCGAGCTGTCCACGCCTCCCGATAAACCTATGATGGCGCGTCCTTTGACATCGCGCCTGATTTCCTCTATGGCATCCTCTATGAAACGTTGCACATTCATGGCCATAATAGCATGCCCGGCTTTGAGAATAATAGGCTTGCGGTTATGATTCTAGATGATCCTGATATGACCTGTACATGAAAAAAAGGGCAATAAATTATGAAAGAGATGAATAATCCGGCGAGATGGGAATGTGGGGCTCGCCATTAGAACCTCCTCAGGAAGGGCCCTCCTCCAGCCCTCCCAACCAATCACGGAATTTGCAGCCGACCCGTTCTATCGGGTCTCCTGATTTTCTTAATGATGGACCCGGGCTAGCCCGGCACCATCGGGCTGCTGCACTCCAGCCATTCCTTATCCGGGCTGACGGTTTTGTTGGCCCACCTCCATCTGGCCTTGCCGCTCATGGCAAAGTTGCCGGAAAGATGAGTATCGGTGAAGCCGTTCGGCCAGTAGGCGGTGCGATCAGCCAGGCCCAGGACCTGGGCTGTCGTCTCCAGATAGGAGAGAGTCTTGCCCAGCTGCGTCTTATAGCTTAGGTTGAGGCTCAACGCCCCGTAGTATCTATCGCTCCAGCGAATGTCTCTGTAATCGTTCTCCGCCCGCAGATTTGCTGACCAGTCCCCTCGCAGGGGAAGAGGGATATGATTTTGGGAGAAGTTGAGAAAGCCAGGAGAACTATGGGCAAGGATGTTGCGCTCGGCGTTGATGCTGACCGAATTGTATGTCAGATGCTCATCTGCCTGATAGTCGCCTGATCCATGCTCGCCGAAAGCAAGAGTCGATCCGACTATGGGCCTGATTCTGGTGGTGGCCGATGCCGAGAAGTTGAACTCGCCCGCCAGGATATGCACATTGTTTGTGACCAGGTAGCTTTCAAACTCCGTGGAGAGCATGCCCTCTGTGGATGTAAATCCCTTGCCGGAAACGTGGCCATCGATGCTGGCCCGGGCGGCTGGCTTCAGGCTCCTCATCTTGATGGTTATCTGGCCGTGCGCGCCCGGCGGAAGGTTGGGGAAGGTCCAGATGTTGGTGGTGCCGGGATCGGGTGACGGATAGGACGCGATGAACACCGTTCGCGGATCGTAGTCTTCTTTGACGATCAGATCCACAGTCTGAAACTCATTATTTCCATAGGTTATGGTGTAGGTAATCAGGCCTCCCGGGGTTGCGGAAGAGGGGCCGTCCTTTATTTCTTCCTCCTCCAGTGGCTCGAAACTTATTATCTCTTCTCCAATCTTAATGTAATCGAAAAAAGCCACCGTTTCATTATAGATTGTGATATAAATTTTAACAATTCTCTTGTCTTTCAGCTTGTCCTTGATGTCATCCAGGCTTTTAGAACCATCATATTCCAGATCAAAGCCGTCCAGTTCATTCCATTGAGAATACGACATATCTAACTCGGTCCAATTCTGTTTAAGCGAGAGAATCGTCTCATCGTCGTCCAAATAGATCTCAATCTGGAGCGATCCGTTTCCGGATTGGGGACGAATCCACATGCTGAGCTGATCAAGGTCCTGGAGAGGCAGAGGATCGTCCAGATCGATGTAGATCCTCGCGAATCTGTCCTGGTCGTAAATGGATAGCTTTGCCGAGTTTGTGCCATGAAAGCTCTCTTCCGCTGAGAGGCTGCCCTCTGAATATTTCAGCTTGCGGAGACTGTAATCAAGATCGGTGAGACAGAATGAACTCATGATCCCTATTTGAAGAAAAATAATAAGCGCCAGAAAAATAACTGATCGATTGTGAGGCAATGGCTTGCTCATACATCCATGTATTTATGTAAAAGTAGAAAAACCATTCGCTTGAAAAACAAAATTTGCGTCAATTCATCTCAATCACAAATGACCTAGATCAGGTCCACATAACCTCTACATGAAAAAAAGGGTTATTAACTTCGACGATAATCGACTATTCGGCGGAGTAGGAGAGTGGGGACTTGTCCTTACCGCATGGGCAGGAGGAACGGGAAAGGGGGTATCCTCCCGCCCAGAAGCCCCTCCGTTAGGGCCGCAAAATCTGCCTCTTATCCGCCCGAAGTCTGAGACGATGCCAAATGTTCTTGCCCTGTTTGAGATCATTTATTCGTTAGAGATATTCTGCGAACTCTTCTGAAGAAATCCTGGCAAGCTTCAAAACGCTCTCGAGAGTCCCAATCTTCAGCTCCGGATGCATTGGCACTACAGTACCCACTTTGCCTCGTGGCGTCGTTTTCGAGAGCCGGACATGACTCCCAGACTGGCCGGAAATGTTAAATCCGAATTTGTTGCAGAGTATCTTAACCGTTTCCTCGCCCGAAAAGTTCCTAAGCCCCGGCAATTTCCTGGTAGCGCATTGCTCTCTCTGTCGCCCTCGCGCCAGGAGGCTTTCGATTGGCCGCAAATCCAAGACAAAGTCTCCTTTGTACCTTCCCAGTCCACCACAAGGTCAGACCATCGAGCCCGAGGGGAGCTTCAAGAGGAGATTCTAGCCCTTTCTCGCCAGCTCCCCGGCGAACTTGAGATAATTGCAGGCGGGGCTGCCCACTGGAATGATATTGCCCCGCACATTGCCGTCAACGATCTCCAGCTCAGCCACAGAGGGCGCCGACATGCGGGGAAGCGTGGTGCTGCCCGGGCAGATGAGCAGGCGCTTGTCCTTTTCGATGAGAGGACGATGGATATGCCCGAAGACCAGAACCTGCACATCCATCTCCCTGGCCATCATCTCCGCCCCTACCAGGTCGGAGCCGTGCGAGGCCATGTGCACCAGGCCGATTCTGACCCCCTCCACCTCGATCACCCTTCTCTCCGGCAGGAGCCTCTTCAGCTCGGGGCAGTCGGAGTTTCCATGCACAGCTTCCAGCGCTGGCCCCAGGGCCACCAGGGCGGCGTGACACCGGGCGGAGACGAAATCGCCGGCGTGAAGGATGATGTCGGCATTCTTGGCAAGCGTGACCACCGAAGCGGGAAGCTTCCCATCCTCTAAATGAGTATCTGATAAAGCAATTATTCGGGTCATCTTAGCATCCTGATCTATTGAGCTGTTACTCTTTGAACTCGAGCACTAGGTGCAAAAAGTGATTATACCTATCTTCATGGCAAACCTATCCTCGATAAATAGCTTGAAAAACGTTGTGAAATGGCTTCACGATAAAGTTCATTGATTTTACATACGAAATTCTTCTCTTTTAATTGCTCTAAATAATTAACATTAGCTGAAAAATAATGTTTGAAATCGATAAACGAGTCCGAAATAGTTACGCTTCCAGGGAATTTTAAATAATGATACCTCGGTATTTCATTCAACGTCATGAGATTGTAGCGACTTGTCGGCTTTTTCCCCTTTTCCTTCCTGAGATCTTGCATTTTCATAGGCTTTCCGGTGCTTGGTAGTTCCAGCTCAGACAAATGATCTCCTGCCAAAACTTGTTCCGCAGTGTACAGGGGTGCTACTAGCAGCGAAATTAGTATTTTATCTTGGTTTTCATGAGCTTTCGTTTTATTATATCTAAAATCATAATCTTCACTTAAATCACAATCTTGGCTTAGGACAATCACGTAGGGGAAGTTAATCATTGATACTTCAAGATAATCATCGACTTCAGCAATTTTTTCTATATATTTCACGTTCTTAATTATATCGCCCTGGCAGACTCGATTATCTTTCGTATTACTGACCCCAACAAATTTTTCCCCCTCAATATCGCAAACACCCACTACGGTTTCCATAATTAAAGCTCCTTCATAATTCTTCTATTAGTTTGACTTTAAATTTTATTCTAGTGGGTTTGGATGTATCATATTCTGCTTTGCCGGTTCCTTTACCAGTGCCTGGGTCAATATCATAAATTGGAGCCAATTGGCCAGGGGGCTCTTTTGCCTCCGTTGTTGATGGACTTGATTTGGTGTAATCAAGAGATTCTCTGACCCTAGTTTCCACCATTATTCACCTTTCATAAGAGCTTCCAATTTAGGGCCTATTGATCTTTTGAATAAATTGCTAATCTGAGCATTAATTTTCGACATGTTGTCTTTTATATCTTTCTGGTCCTGTAAGTATTCACAATATCCATCATAATCAAGCACAAAAAGCTTTCTTTTAATTGCAGCAGGATAATCAGGGTTATGCATGCCGTATTGGAATCTAAGCCTCATTTCTGGGAGAATCAACTCAAGATTTTGAAATGCCCTTGATGTTTGAAACCCGGCTTCGACTATATTAAAAATAGAAATAATACCATCATTTAAATAACCATTCCATTTCGTCGGGTCTGAGTCGGTTTCTGTTAATTCGATATGATTAATATATCTCAATCCCAACCGAGTAACTTGAATATTACTTATATTAAATAATGTAGAAACTATATTATTAAATACACCTTCTAATTCTGTGTAGGTGCGATCATCCCACTCCTTATAAATGAAAAAAACATATTTTTTTGAAATGCATATAGATCTCTTCCTATTTTTATTATAATAATACCATTCAGTAATTTTATTTGATTTTTCTACGTCAACCTTATCATCCCTAAAGTCTATTTTATAACCTTTTTCAAACAATTCTTTCTCTTCGGGTATAGGGAACTGGGGAAGAATAATTTTAAGTAACTCCATTGGAAGTTTGTTCTCGATCTCCAAAGGTGTGCTTGGAAAATCGATCCTGAGTATAACCTGATCAATATAGTTCTTCTTAAATTCTCCAGTCATTTTAATCACTCTTATGCTTTAGCCGCTTTTGTTCTCAACACCAATTTTCGCAGTTGTAGGCATTCTCTAAATACCTTTCGCCCGTTCGAACTTAATTAAAATATTCATAATATATGTATTTAGGTAGTATCATGCTTTTGGGAAGTTAACTGTTGTCACCACCACACATGAAACGCTATCGATACACCACCTTCAAACTCAACAGAACCCATTTTTTTCAGCAGAATGCCTGCCAGGGCTACTTTGCTTTTCCTGCCGCTTTTCCGCCCTCTTTTCCCGCCCCTTTCCCGCCCGGCCCATTGCCACCGAGCCTCGACTTCAAGTACCGGCCCGTGTGGCTCTCCTCCACGACCGCGACCTGTTCCGGCGTGCCCTCCGCCACGATCCGCCCGCCTGCGTTGCCCCCTTCCGGCCCCAGGTCGATGACGTAGTCAGCGCACTTGATGACATCCAGGTTGTGCTCGATGACCACCACAGTATTGCCTTTGGCCACCAGATCGTCGAGAACGGAGATGAGCTTCTTGACATCGTCAAAATGCAGCCCTGTGGTGGGCTCGTCCAGCAGGTAAACGGTCTTTCCCGTGCCCCGCTTGGCCAGCTCCCTGGTGAGCTTGATCCTCTGCGCCTCGCCGCCGGAGAGGGTGGTCGAGCTCTGCCCCAGCTTGATGTAGCCCAAACCCACACCGAGCAGGGTATCGAGCTTGCTTTTGATGGCCGGGGTGTTCTGAAAATGCCCGCTCGCTTCCTCTACCGTCATATCCAGCACCTCGGCGATGGACTTGCCCCTGTACTTGACCTCAAGAGTCTCCCGGTTGTAGCGGGTGCCCTTGCACTCCTCGCACTCGATGTAGACGTCGGGCAGAAAATTCATCTCGATCTTGATCAGCCCGTCTCCCTGGCAGGCCTCACAGCGGCCGCCCCTCACGTTGAAGGAGAAGCGACCCCCTTTGTAGCCGCGCACCCTGGCCTCCTTGGTCTCGGCAAAGGCCAGCCGGATGGGATCGAAGATCTTGGTGTAGGTAGCCGGATTGGAGCGGGGCGTCCGGCCAATGGGACTCTGGTCGATGACAATCACCTTGTCCACCTCGGAGTCGAAAAGAATCTCATCGTATTCCCCGGGCTCTACGCTCGATTTGTAGATCTTCTTCATGAGGGCCCGGTAGAGAGTGTCGTAGATGAGGGTGGACTTGCCCGAGCCCGAGACGCCGGTGACCACTGTCAGGACGCCCAGGGGGATGGCGGCATCTATGTTCTGGAGATTGTTCTCCCGGCAGCCTTTGAGACGAATGAAGCTATTGCTCTTCCTGCGGCTAGCCGGAAGCTCGATGCTCTTTTTCCCGGAGAGGTACTGGCCGGTGAGCGACTCTGCGCTTTTTTCGATATCCTGGGGCGTGCCCTCTGCCACCACGTAGCCGCCATGAATTCCCGCTCCGGGCCCGATGTCCAGCACGTGATCAGCGCTGCGAATGGTCTCCTCATCGTGCTCTACTACGATGAGCGTGTTCCCTAAGTCCCTCAGCTTCTTTAATGTCTCAATGAGCCGGGCGTTGTCCCTCTGATGAAGGCCGATGGAAGGCTCGTCCAATACGTAGAGCACGCCGGTCAGGTTGGAGCCGATCTGCGTGGCCAGGCGAATGCGCTGCGCCTCGCCTCCGGAGAGGGTGCCGGCGTTTCGGGATAAGGTGAGGTAGGCGAGACCCACGTGCTCCAAAAAGCCGAGGCGAGAGGAGATCTCCTTCAAGATCTGGCGGGCGATCTCCTGCTCCTTTTCCGAGAGCTTGGGGGCGAGCTTTGCAAAAAAGTCGATGCTCTCACCAACCGATTGATCGGTCACATCCACAATGGACTTTTCTCCGACCTTTACGGCCAGCACCTTTTCCTTCAGCCTGCGACCGTTGCAGGCCGGGCAGGGAAGGACGCGCATGAACTTCTCCAGCTCCTCGCGCCTGTACTCAGACGCGGTCTGGCCGTAGAGGCGGATGCTCTGCGGAATTAAGCCCTCCCACTGGCCGTTATGCATCCAGTAGGCATCACCGTTTTTCATGCTCATGGAAAACTGAATGCGCTCATCTGAGCCGTACATCAGGGCATTGTGCTGCACCTCGGAGAGGTCTTTCATGGGGGTGAGGACATCGAAGCCGAAGTGCTTGGCTACGGCCGCCAGATGCTGCCCCCGCCAGCCATCGATGGCATTTCTGTACAGCGCCACTGCCCCGTCGGCGATGCATAGCTCCCTGTCCGGTAGGATCAATTCCGGGTCGAACTCCATACGAATGCCAAGGCCCTTGCAGGACTCGCAGGCTCCGAAGGGGCTGTTGAAAGAGAACATGCGTGGTTGCAACTCTTCGAAGGCCATGCCACAGACAGGACAGGCCATGGTAGCGGAGTAGAGCCGCTGTGTGCCTTCGGCAAAAAGGGCAATGATCAGGCCTTCCGCCTTCTGGAGAGCATTCTCGATGGCCTCCACCAGCCGTGATCTGTCCAGGGCGGGGTCCAGCCGGTCCATGACCACGTCAATGTCGTGCATTTTGTAGCGGTCCAGCTCGATTGTCTCATCCGTTCTATGTATCTCTCCGTTCACCCGCACCCGTGCATAGCCCTCTCTATTCAGGTCGGCGAAGAGCTGGCCGTAGGTTCCCTTCTTCTGGCGGACGACGGGAGCAAGAATCGTAACCTGGCTGCGGCTGCCCGCGTCTTCATCGCTCTTCGCTTTGCCTTCCGCGTTGCCTTCCGGCTTTCCAACCTCTGCACTCGCCTCCTCCAGAATGCTCTTTGCAATCCTCTCCGGCGACTGGGACTGGATCAATATGCCGTGCACCGGGCAGTGGGGCACGCCGATCCTGGCAAAGAGGAGGCGCAGGTAGTCGTAGATCTCGGTTACCGTTCCCACGGTGCTGCGCGGGTTCTTGGAGGTGGTCTTCTGCTCGATGGAGATGGCCGGGGACAGGCCTTCGATCGAGTCGACATCGGGCTTGTCCATCTGGCCCAGGAACTGGCGGGCGTAGGCGGAAAGCGATTCTACGTAGCGGCGCTGGCCCTCGGCGTAGATGGTGTCGAAGGCGAGTGTGGATTTGCCAGAGCCAGAGACGCCGGTGATGACGATGAATTTATCACGGGGAAGCGTTACGGTTATGTCTTTGAGGTTGTGCTCGCGGGCACCTTTTATTATGATCGATTTCATTTCTTATCTCACGGTTTTTTCTGGTCGAATGGTGCGCTAATTGGGAGGAGGATGGACTTAATCCTTTTCAGGCAATCTTTTTGGGATTTGTCTTGATCGATAAGATAATCTTCTAGAAGTTAAATATAACATTACAAAAAAGAAAGAACACTACCGGAAAATGAAGAAGGATTAAAATGACCAGCAAAGATAACCGAAATGGATACAAAATAGAGATTCTACTGGTAGATGATAACCCTGCAGATGCGCGTCTGACCGAGCTGGCGCTCAGAGACGAGAAAATACTCATCAAGCTTAGCATTGCCAGAGACGGCGTGGAAGCGCTGGCCTTTTTGCGCAAAGAGGGAATTCATGCGAAGGCCAGGAGCCCCGACTTCATCTTACTCGACCTTAATCTGCCCAAAAAAGACGGCCGTGAGGTCCTCAAGGAGATTAAGAGTGATGTGTTGATCAAACACATCCCTGTGGCGATCTTGACCACCTCTGATGCCGAGAGCGACATTTTATACTCTTACAGTATGCAAGCCAATTGCTATCTGGTCAAACCGCTGGAACTGGACCGGTTCATAGAAATGATGAAATCCATAAAGAGATTCTGGTTCGAGACGGCCAGATTGCCCGGAAGGGATGAGATAAATGAGCCGGATTACCATTAAAATTCTTCTGATTGAGGATAATGAGGTGGATGCAAGGCTGATCCGGGAGTATTTACGGGATGCCTCTTACAATGAGGATGGCATTTCATCGGCAGTATTTGATTTGACAATGAAAAATAGCCTTTCTTCGGGGCTTGAATTCCTGACCCAGGAAGATGTGGACGCCGTGCTCCTGGATTTGAATCTGCCTGATAGCGTTGGTTGGGAGACGTTCTCCAAAATTCACAAAAAGAAGGCAAAAATTCCTATACTGATATTAACCGGCCTTAGCGACAGAGAGCTGGCCATGAAAGCGGTTCGGGAAGGCGCAGGGGACTATCTGTTGAAAGGAGAAGTGGACGACAGGCTGCTCAGCCGTTCCATCAGCTACGCCATAGAGCGCAAAAAATCCGAGGAAAAGCTTCTCTTAGCCCAGAACAATCTGGAGAAGAAGGTTCACGAGAGGACCATAGAATTGAAGGAGAGGTATGACGAGATTGAACAACTGGTCTATGCCATTTCTCATGACCTCATTTTGCCCCTGGTGACCATCAAGGGGTTTCTTGGTTATCTCAAGAAGGATGCTGCGTCCGGCAGCCGGCAGAGGATTGAAATCGATCTGGGTCTGATGGGGGATGCAGTGGAGAGAATGGAGGCCCTTTTGGTCAGGGCCCTGGATATATCGAGCATAGGCAAGCTATCAAACGCCAGAACGAAGGTTCTCTTTGGCGAGATTGTTCAGGAAGCCTTGAGTCTGGCGGCAGATAAGATCAGGTCCAGTGGAGCCGGGATCATTGTGGCGGATGATTTTCCTATGGTGAACGTGGATCGGCCGAGGATTGTGGATGTCCTCGTGAATCTGATCGATAATTGCATCAGGTATGCGAGCGATAAAGGGCCACTACAGATAGAAATAGGATATCAGGCCAAAGAGGGCGAGACCGTTTTTTTTGTCAAGGATGACGGCCCCGGCATGGACCCGTTATTGCAAAAAGATATATTCCGGCTATTTTACCGGGGCAGCGATGCGGAAAATCCCCACGCGGGACTGGCACTATCCCGGAGAATCATCGAGGTTCATGGGGGAAGGATTTGGATAGAATCGGTTGTGAACAAAGGCTGCGCGGTGTACTTCACCATTCCTTAGAATTATCGTTAATTGGTCGCGAAAGGATTTCACTTCTCTGCCGGATCTTGGTCTACGCTGAGTCCTTCCAGATTTGCCTGCAGAGCATCTCCGGCGGGAGTGGTTTTATAGCCATTCTTTTCTTCATGTACAAGATCGTGGCTGACCGACCAATCCAGGTATTCGCTGGCTTTCTGGAAATTGAGGTTCAATGCATATGTTATCCTCGTTTTTTTCATTTCCTTATCTTTGCATAAGGAAAGGAGATCTCTTATAATGTCCAATTTATCCCGTCTTGTCATTCTCATTCCCATGTAAAACGAATTTCCTGTAAATTCATCCCGGCCCAAAATCCTTGCACTCACTATTTATCTTCCATTAGTATATACTTTTTTTGTGTAGTCCCGAATGATATATCTGATCTTCCCAAAAATGTATCAATCAGAACCATTCATTAGTGACAATCATGAGCAATGGCATCTTCAATCACACGCAGAAAATTCAGGCGTCTCCCGCAGAGCCGACGAAGTCGCCTGCGCCATTGGCGAAGGCAGATCCGGCTGATTGCGGCCCGCTCCCGGTGGCACAGCCCGATATGCATTTTCCCGTCGTCGGCATCGGCGCTTCCGCCGGTGGGCTGGCAGCCTTCGAGGCCTTCTTTTCCGGCATGCCCGCAGACGTCGATCCCGGCATGGCCTTTGTTTTGGTGCAGCACCTGGCCCCGGACCACAAGAGCATCCTTACCGACCTGATCCGGCGCTACACCCGCATGCAGGTCTTCGAGGTCGAAGACGGAATGACTGTCCTGCAAAACTGCGCCTACATCATTCCGCCCAATCGCGACATGGCTTTTCTGAACGGCGCCCTGCAACTGATGGAACCGGCTGCGCCGCGCGGCCAGCGCCTGCCCATTGACTTCTTCTTCCGGTCCCTGGCCCAGGACCAGCACGAGCGGGCCATCGGCATTGTGCTTTCGGGCACCGGCAGCGACGGAACCCTGGGTGTTCGAGCGATTAAAGGCGAAGGGGGCATGGTCATGGCCCAGAACCCGGAATCCACCGAGTACGACGGCATGCCGCGTAGCGCCATCGCCACCGGCCTGGTGGACTACGAGCTGCCGGCGGCCGAAATGGCTGCCCAGCTCATAGCCTATGCGACCCAGGCCTTTGACTATCCCCCCAGGGTGGCATCCGCTCCGCTGCCCAAGGCCGAGAACGCATTCAAGAAGATCTTCATAATGCTGCGCGCAAAGACGGGTCACGACTTTTCCCAGTACAAGCCGAGCACCATCCACCGCCGCATCGAACGACGCATGGCCGTCCACCAGATCGAAACAGTGTACGCATACGTCAAGTATCTGCAGCAGACGCCGGAAGAGGTGGAAGCCCTCTTTCGCGACCTGTTGATCGGCGTGACCAGTTTCTTTCGCGATCCGGAGGCCTTCAAGGCGCTAGAGGATCAAGTCATCCCCAAGCTCTTTGCCGGCAAGAGCGCCAGCAATGTGATCCGCGTCTGGTCGCCGGGCTGCTCCACCGGTGAGGAAGCCTATTCCCTGGCCATCCTGCTCGCCGAACGCCAGGAAGCAATGAAGCAGAGTTTCAAGGTGCAGGTCTTTGCCACAGACATTGACAGCCAGGCCATTACCACAGCCCGCGCCGGCCTCTATCCAGCCAGCATCGCCACCGACATCTCGCCGGAGCGGCTAGCGCGCTTTTTTGCGGTTGAACCCGACGGCAGTGCCTATCGCGTCCACAAAGGCATCCGCGACATGCTGGTCTTTTCCGAGCAGGATGTGATCAGAGACCCGCCCTTCTCCAAGCTCGACCTGATCAGTTGCAGAAACCTCCTGATCTATATGGGCGGGGACCTGCAAAAGAAGCTCATCCCCCTCTTCCACTACTCCCTGAACCCTGACGGTTTTCTCTTCCTGGGAACATCGGAGAGCGTGGGGGAGTTTGGCGATCTTTTTGTCGCGCTGGACAGAAAGTTGAAACTGTATCAGAACAGGAAGGATATCCACGGTGCAAAGCGCGCAATCTTGGGCCGGTTTATGCCTCCCATGACGGCTATAGACATAGCTCTCCCACGGTCGGCCGCAAAGACGGCCGGCGCCGGGAAACTATCCTTACGTGATTTGACCGAAAAAACGTTGCTACAGCAGGTCGCCCCGACAGCCGCACTCGTCAACGAAAAGGGCGATATCCTCTACCTGCATGGCCGTACCGGTCTGTTCCTGGAGCCTACCCCGGGCGAGACCGGAATCAACAACATCCTCAGAATGGCCCGCGATGGGCTACAAAGGGAGATGACCACGGCCCTGCATAAAGCCGCGTCGAGAAAAGAGATCGTGCGCCATTCAGGCCTGCGCGTTAAAACCAATGGCGACTTCACCATGGTCAACCTAACCATCCTTCCGGTGGCATCAGGCCTCACCACGACGAATGATGCGCCTTTGTACCTGGTTATCCTGGAGGAAGCACCAACCTTCGACCTTGAATCGGCGCAGAAGGTTGCCATGCCTGCCGGCGAAGGAGCGAACCATCCCGATACGAACGTCGACCTGCGCATCGCGGCGCTCAAGCAGGAACTGCGGGCCAAGGAAGAGTACCTGAAGACCGCCAATGAGGAAATGGAGACCACCAACGAAGAGCTCAAGTCGTCCAATGAGGAGATGCAGTCGGTCAATGAGGAGCTGCAATCCACCAATGAGGAGCTGGAGACCTCCAAGGAGGAATTGCAATCGGTCAATGAGGAACTGGCCACAGTAAACGCCGAACTGCAAAACAAGGTGGCCGATCTGTCGCGGGCCAACAACGACATGAACAACCTGCTGGCCGGCACGGGCATCGGCACCGTCTTTGTGGACCATCAGATGAACATAATGCGTTTCACCCCCGCCACCACCCGCATCATGAACCTGATCACGAGCGACAAGGGGCGACCTGTGGGCCACATCGTCTCCAATCTGAAGGGCTATGACCGCATGTTGGAGGACATCCAGGGAGTTCTGAACACCCTGATTCCTAAAGAGCTGGAAGTGCAGATCCTGACGGGCGCGTGGTACACGCTGCACATCATGCCCTATCGTACTCTCGACAACGTGATCGAGGGCGCAGTGATCACCTTTGTGGACATCACCGAGCGCAAAAAGATACTGGAGACGTTTGAGAAAGCCAATGAGCTGCTCCGTCTGGCGGTGGTCGTACGCGATGCACACGATGCCATCACCGTGCAGGACCTGGATGGCCGCATCATCGCCTGGAACCCGGGAGCCATGAGGATGTATGGTTGGAGTGAAGCCGAGGCGCAGGTGATGAACGTTCGCGATCGGATCCCGGAGGGGCTGCGAGAGAAAGAGTTGGCCAAGATGCATCAGCTTAGCCAGGCAGAAATTATGCAACCGTACCGCACAAAGCGAATCACCAAAGATGGTAGTATCGTGGAGGTTTGCATGACTGCCACCGCCCTGGTGAATGAGGCGGGACTGATGTATGCAATTGCGACAACGGAACGGACGAAAGAATTCAAGATTTGATCGCGTGAAGGGGGCTCACCATTGACCCGCAAGGACAAACGATCTGCAGATGCCGCCCCTTCGACGAGCTCAGAGAAGCTTCTGCGTGAGCGCGCCGAAGAGGTCACCAGGGAAAATGCGGCCTCGCCGGAAGGCCAGGAGTCCCTCTCGCCCCAAGAAACCCGCCAGACTCTTCACGAACTTCGCGTGCACCAGATTGAGCTGGAGATGCAAAACGAGGAATTGCGTCGCACGCAGGTGGAACTGGACCGGGCGCGGGAGCGCTACTTCGACCTGTAAGACCTGGCGCCGGTCGGCTATTGCACCATCAGCGAAAATGGGCTGATCCTGGAAGCCAACCTCACCGCCGCCACTCTGCTTGGCGTGGCCAGAAGCGCACTGGTCAGGCAGACCTTTGCAAAGTTCATCCTCAAGGAAGACCAGGACATCTACTACCGGCACAAAAAATCGCTTTTTGAGACGGGCGCGCCGCAGGTGTACGAGCTACGGATGATGAAAAAGGACGCCGCCCCATTTTGGGCGCGACTGGAGGCGACCAGGGCGCAGGACGCTGACAGGGCAACGCTTTATCGCGTCGTTGTGAGCGACATCACTGAGCGCAAACGCGCCGATGAGAAAATTGCCTTCTCAGAAGCACTTCTGAATGCTACCCTCGATTCCATACCCGATATCATTGGAATACAAAATCCAGACCTTACGATAATACGCTATAACCACGCCGGATACAAATTTTTGAACCTTGCTCCGGAGAAGGTCCACGGGCGGCGATGCTACGAACTGATCGGGCGAAACATTCCCTGCGGCGAATGTGCAACCGAAAAGGCGCTGAATACTAAGAAGTTGGAACAGATAGAGACGCACCTGCCCGAATACGGAGTTTATCTGGACTGCCGATCTAACCCCGTATTGAATGACAAAGGGGAAGTAGAATTCATTGTCGTGCAGTTGCAGGACATTACCGAGCGTAAGAGAGTGGAAGAGGTGCTGCGGGAGAGCGAACAACGATTCAGGCACGTCTCGGAGCTGATCACTGACTTTGCATATTCTTGCATAAAGTCGCCGGACGGACCTTTCAAAATTGACTGGCTGACGGGAGCCGTAGAAAAGATCACCGGGTATACGGCGGATGAAATTCGTGATCTGACCTGCTGGCGCCCCCTTGTTGTAGAAGATGACATTCCCCTGTTTGACCATAATGTAACCGGACTCACCCCAGGAGAATGGGCACGATCCGAGATTCGGATACGGAAAAGGGACGGAGGGATTATCTGGCTGGCATCATTTGCACAATGCTTCACCGACCAACACCGCCCGGCATACCACCGGATCTATGGCGGGTGCAGGGATATCACCGAGCGCAAGCGGGCGGATGCGGCGCTGGTCAGGAAGTCGGAAGATCTGGCAAGGTCCAATGCCGATCTGGTGCAGTTTGCCTATGTCGCCTCCCACGATCTGCAAGAGCCGCTACGAACCATAACCCGCTTTGTACAGCTTCTGGAGAAGCGTTATCAGGGGAAGCTCGATTCGGATGCGGACGAGTTCATAGGTTTTATCGTTGGCGGAACGAAACGAATGCAGCAGCTCATTAACGATCTATTGACATATTCAAGGGTAAACACCAGGAGAGCGCCGCTCTCCCCCATGAAAATTGAGGATGCATTGCATAGTGCTCTGCAAAATCTCAGATATGTTCTGGATGAGTCCCGGGGCTCGGTCACATTCGAAGAAATGCCCTCAATCGTTGCCGATGAACAGCAAATGACGCAATTATTTCAAAATCTCATCGGCAATGCCCTGAAGTTTCAGGTAGAAGAAGCTCCCCGTGTGGAGATATCAGCCGCTTTGAAGGGAAATGAATGGGTCTTTTCCGTTCGGGACAATGGCATTGGAATTGATCCCAAATACAAGGATCGCATATTTGAGATATTTCAGCGTCTCCACACCCGTGAGGAATACCCGGGCACAGGCATTGGCCTGGCCATCGCCAAGAAGATAGTGGAACGGCACGCAGGCCGCATCTGGGTGGAGTCAGAGCCAGGGAAAGGCAGCACATTTTATTTCACCATTCCCAGAACGCCCGAGAGAAGCTGAAAGCAAAGCTATCGACTACAAACCGTATTTCTTCCTCGCCCCGCACCATTGCCTTCTCCCCTGCTATTTCAAGCCCCTCCAGATCAGTGCAAGGATCACAGATATATCCTATTGCCGCCTTAAATTGCTCTAGTTATGTATGCAATCATCGCTTGCGGCATATTTGAAAAGGAGATCGAAGCGCTGCGCTCTGAGCTTGGCTTTCCCTTTGAGGCCCACTGCCTGGGAGCAGGCCTGCACGTGGACTTCGATGATCTGAAAATGGCCCTTTTGGCCGAGCTGGAGAAGTGCCGGGCGGATGGAAGCGATGGCATAATAGTAGTATATGGCCAGTGCCACCCCAAGATTGAGGAAATCTTGAGTCCCTACCGTGCTGCGCTTATCGAGTGCCAGAACTGCGTGGACGCCTTCATCACCCGCAAAGGCATGGAGATGAAGGCCAAAGATGGGCTTTTCTTCTACCTCTCCCCAGGCTGGCTGGATGCCTGGAAGGACATTTTCCGCCGCCTGAACTGGGGGCCGGAGGAGGCCAGGATGCAGATGGGCTCTTTTCGGGGGTCGGTCTACTTAGATACCCTGAAGGACGCCGCTTTGCGCGAGGAGGAGCTTTTGCAGTTCTTTGACTTCACCAACCTGCCCTTCACCATAATGCCCGTAGATCTGGGCCACTTCAAATCCCTCATAATCAAGGCCAAAAAAAGCTTGGAGGATTGAGATTGGACGAGCTGGAAGAGATAAAAAGGAGAAAAATGGAACAGATGAAAAAAGAGATGACTAAATCTGCGGAACCATTCGCAGAGCTGCCGGACAAACCGATTGTGGTAACGGATGCGACGATCGATGCCGCAGCCGGCCAGTATCCGCTCTTCATCCTGGACTGCTGGGCAGAGTGGTGCGGACCCTGCCGCATGATCGGGCCGATTATCGAAGAGCTGGCCAGGGAGATGAAGGGCAAGGCCGTATTCGGCAAACTGAACGTCGACGAGAATATGCAAACCTCCAACAAGTACAGGATCTCGGCAATCCCCACTCTGATGATCTTCAAGGACGGCAAGCTCATCGATAAACTGGTGGGCGCTTACCCCAAGCCGGCATTAACCGCAAAAATTCAGAAGTTCCTCTGAAGGCTAACCTTCCGAGGATCTTTCTTTTCTATTAAATGACAAACACCCAATTAAGGTATGCTATTGGCAGCCTTGATCTTGGGATAGCCGGAGATGCTGTAAACCGATTTGGACGTGAGAGCCCGAGGCACCTCGTAAATGGGCTTGGTTCTTGAGTATTGACTTATATTGTAAATGGGCTTATATATGTCGGTGTTGGAAGTGATTTGGGATACATTTCCCAGGCGCTGGCTGACATTGAATACGGAACTGAGAGTGGTGCGGGAAGGTATACTGTAGGTGGATTTGTTGCCGTACACATCCAGGTTGTTCAAGGACTTGGATTTCTCGAAGCCGGCCCGAAGAACCCTGGTATGAGATACGGCAATCCCAGCCCCCAATTGAGTGATATTCACGGTAGCGTTCTGGGTCTCATTTAGCGTGATGTTCGCGGCGGCGTTCTGGATGTCTTCTGCAATTGCGGCCGGCATCAAAAAGGCCAGCAGTGCCAGAGTGCAGATAAGGCTCGCAAGATTTTTTTGCATAATCTTCATCTCCTTCTCCTGAGAAGAACAATCGTGATCATGGCTAATGCTGCCGCTCCTGCCGGGAAGCTTGCCTCCTTTGCCGTGTCTGTGGCATTGCTCCGGACCAGTGGCTTGGCCTCAATCACATTCTCCTCCAAATCCATAACGGCGCCGCCCTGGCCGAGCAAAACGGTGCGCAGCAAATAGATGCCCGGGTCAAGCGTCCTGTTCCAGGTGATCTCCACCGTCTCGTCGTCTCCGGTAAGAAGCACGGGGGTTCTCTTCTCGGTGGTATTGAGAGCGGAACCATTTTGAGATAGAATAAAGCGCAGAGATCCCGCAAAGGGGACGCGAGAGTTGCCCATGACGGTAGCGCTGGCACCGGTCTCATCCTGATAGGTCTCGGTGATCATGGCATCTTCGATTGCCAAAAAGGAATTCATGAAGGACCTGGTTTGGTTGTGATTAAGCTCCACAATCTTCAAGCGGCCCGCATATTCGCGTCCGTTTTCCAGTATCTGCTTCCAGGCATAGTCCTTGGTAATGGGCATGGCATTGCTTCCCGTGATGGGTATTACCTGCTCTCGGGTGACATATACGGCCCTGTCCCCGTCGATGAGCATGTAGTAAAGATCCACAACAGTAGGATCGCTGGCACTGATGGCAAGGTGCATGCCGCGAGAGTCGGCACGAAAATCGCGCACGTCAAACCTTATGGGCTCCACTCCTGCGTAAAAGAAGTTATAGCATTTCCTGGAGACGGCGGCCCCATTTTTCCATAAGAACGCGCAGACATCATAGCTTCCCTTCTCGGCATTTAAGGCCGGCCAGCGAATGACATAGGTCCCCGGGCCGTCCGGCGTCAGGTTCCTGGTCATGAGCAGCCTTCCCTCATCGATCAAATCCAGCCGCAAAGCCATGCCGGCCACGTCTCCTTGCAGAGTAACATCAGCCGAGTCTATGCTGGAGTAGAGATCCGCTATCTCCTGGGACTGGGCGGTGCCCGCCATAGCCATCAGGGCTGCCAGGGCCACCAGGGCCGCTAAATGCCAAACCGCGCTTGTTCTCATAGCTACCTTACCTGCCGGCAATTGCCGGGTATTCTGTCTTATTCTGAATGGGTTTAAAAGTGACTACTCCCACGACTGAAGTCGCGGGCATCTAGGCTTTCGCCGCAGACTGTAGTCCCAGTCTGAGAATATTTTTTGAAGCATTAAGGTCTCTGTCCATTATCAAGCCACATTTCAGGCAGTTATGGATTCTTTCCGAGAGACCCTTCTTTACGATTGAACCACAGCCTGAGCACATCTGAGATGTATAGGCAGGATTGACCAGGACCACTTTACGCCCAGCACTTTCAGCC
>Ga0247842_10001881_pt1 | contig 33009 bp, 34 predicted proteins | sample LaCruzMarch2015__3_FD_192411 | JGI IMG/M metagenome (GOLD analysis project Ga0247842, IMG submission 192411) | Freshwater microbial communities from meromictic Lake La Cruz, Castile-La Mancha, Spain - LaCruzMarch2015_19m | ecosystem: Environmental > Aquatic > Freshwater > Lake | place: Spain...
TTTTAGAACTGGTCCGAACCATTGACCTGGATAACAAACGATCTTTTGATAATTTATATTAAAATAAGCTCCCCACCAACTAAAAGTGCTATTTGCAATAACATTATATCGACAACAACTCATTAATAACATTTGTTGCCAATCTTCTTGAGGTGTTTTCACATGTTCAAAAACTAAGTCTTCAAATTTTTTTTCTAACACGCTTATCATTTCAGAAACAATCATTAAATCTTGCACTTCGCAAAAATAGATGACTTTCATCTTTTGATTACTATTTTCAGTTTTACTTTTATTCAAGATATGCTGCAACGATTTAATATAATAATTAATAGGCAAAATAACATAATATCCTGGGAGTTTTTTATAATCTCCAATTCGAAAATGCATCGAAATGGTAGTTTCAAAATCAAGATCAACCTTATTACGTATATTCTGTTTTTGTTGCTCTAGCTTTAATAATCGAAATATTTTGGAATGATAATAATCAAAATATTTATAGCTTTGAAAATAACCGACTAATTCAACACTTTCGTCGGAAAAATTTTCTGGTAAATCGTGATAAGAAAAAGCCTTTTCTTTGATTACAATTATTTTTTTTGTTTCTTTTTCTTCTTTTTCTTCTTCTGCATCTTTTATTACTAAAACCTCTGTTAGACAAGATAAAAAAGAATCCCAGTATGTTTTTCTTTTTGTCATTCCAAAAGTTTCATCTGAATATACAAAAAAGAAATCATTGTTTGTTTGTAATGCATAAGAAATAACTGCCATAATTTGAAACAATTGATTTCCAAGTCCACCCATTAACTTACACGTAATCATACAAGTATGTATATACTATATGATAAAATATTTTTAAATCTAAATAAAAATATCATATATAAGAGTTATTTTAGCTGTTCTAAAAATCTTCATTAAATTCAAAGATATCTGAATCGATCGTTTTATTTGCTAGCGCATATTCAGAGACAGTATGTTCAAAGAAATTCGTTTTACGTTCCAAACTGATTAACTGCATAAACGCAAACGGATTGGATGCATGATAAATTTTTTCATAACCCAATTGTAATGATAAACGATCTGCCACAAATTGAATATATTGCGTCATCAATTTGGAATTCATACCAATCAGTCGACATGGCAATGCTTCACAAATAAATTCTGTTTCAATTTCAACCGCTTCTTTGATGACTTGATAAATTAATTGATCTTCTACTTTATTGACCAATTTCGAATAAAGTAAAATCGCAAATTCACAATGCAAAGCTTCATCCCGTGAAATAAGTTCGTTCGAAAAAGTTAACCCTGGCATAATTCCTCTTTCTTTTAACCAAAAAATACTACAAAATGCACCACTAAAAAAGATGCCTTCAATACATGCAAATGCAACTAATCGTAAGCCGAAATCACTATTATTATCGTTGATCCATTTTTGTGCCCATAGTGCTTTTTTTTGAATGCATGGAAAATATTCCATGGCTCGAAATAAACGTTCTTTTTCTACATTATTTTTTATATAGGTTTCAATAAGTAAACTATAGGTATGACTATGAATATTTTCCATCGCAATCTGAAATCCGTAAAATGCTCTTGCTTCGGATAATTGAACCTCTCTCATAAAGCGAACTGCTAAATTTTCCAACACAATTCCATCGCTTGCTGCAAAAAAAGCCAAAATCATAGAAATAAACGTTTTTTCATCTTTTGTAAGAGCATTCCAGTGACCAATATCTTTTGTTAGATCAATTTCTTGGGGTCTCCAAAAACAATCGATTTGTTTTTCATACATTTGCCATATATCATCGTGACAAATTGGAAACATTACATAGCGATTATCGTCTGGGACTAGAAGAGGCTCTACTTGTTTACTTAACATCCTAAAGTAATATATAGGAAGATTTTATATTGATTTTTTATTGTCTTTATATTTTGTTTTTTACATTTTTATCAAGATTTTTAAATAATATATTAATGTAGTAAGATGAGTTTACCTATGGAATTAATTAAAAGAGATTTATATCTCTATGAAATTGAAGATCAAATTAAATTGCGTCGAAATTTAATTTTAGATAAAAATAAAGCTTTGAATAAAAAGAAAAAGGCCAATCATTTTTTACAAGAAGTGAAAGAAGACTATCAAAAATATTATGATTATCTTATTCATGAAAAAAAACGAGAATATGAGTCGATGAAATTATTGCAAAGTTATTTAGAAGAATTAATTCAAACACAAAAAATGACTAATATGGACTTTAAAAATGCAAAATACGAACAAAAACAAATACTGAATGAAATGGATAAAATTAAGATGGAATTGGATAATCTAACAAAAAGATGAAAAGAAAACCCAGAATATAAAAAATAAAATACTTATTTATTATATAGTAGTAATATGAGTAAAATCAACTTATCTGAATCATTATCTAAATTAAAGGATATTTTAACATCCAGTGATAATAGCATTAGTGACTTTAGAAATAACAACCGTAATTTTCATTCTCAATTAATTGAAAAAATTAAAGTCATTCTTACAAAGATTCAAAGTCTTGCATCTAATCCAAATATTAAAAATTTAACCGAAGATTTGTCAAAAAGTCAAGCTGAATTAGCATCCATGCAACAGCAATTACAAGAATCAAATGCGCAATTAGTTACTTTACAGCAAGAAATGACAAAGATACAACAAGAAAAAGCAGAATTAGAGCGAAAGATGCAGTCTTCTGGAGATGATAATGGAAAATTACAACAACAAATGCAAGATTTACAACAACAACTCAATGATTGTTTAGCTAGTCAAAATGAGTCCATTGATAATATTGCCCAAGTGAATAATTTATTGACCAAACAAGTAGATAATATTAATGGAATGTTGTTAGAATCTACTGATTATAATAGTGATTACGATGCACAGATTTCTGCGATTGCGTCTAATTTAGAAGCAGTTGTTAATATGTTAAACACTTCAGGATCATCGTCCAATCAAGGAGGTCCAAGTTCAAATCAAAGATCTAGAAGAGGACAAGGGCAAGGATCAAGTTCCCCCACTGCTACTGGTAATGTAAGTGAGGTATTTAATGATTATACAAACATGAGTCGTGGTGGAAAAAGAAGACGTCGCACGCATAAAAAAGGATATAAAAAATATACTCGAAAAATGAAAGGAGGTTATAACTGGTCATTATCACCCAGTGTTACTTCATCTTCTTCTTCCAGTTCAAAAAGAAAAAGAAAAGGTCACAAGAGTCATAGTCGTAAATAAATAATAAATAGATTTTTTTTTATTATTTTTATTTTTTTAATTATTAATTTTTACTTTTAAAAAGGACAACATACCATGAATACTAGGAAGACAATGTATCGATGATTTTCCGATTTGACATTGAAATAAGAAATTCGGATTAAAAAGTATTTTTTGCCTTTGTTTAAAAATATTTTTCCATACCCTTTGCACTATTTTTAACCAAAAGGTTTTAATAATCACAATACATTCTTGGGTTGGCAGCTCAATGCATTGTCCTATTTCAGGTTTTATATAATCTTCTCTTGTAACAATATGTTCAAAATTTCGTATAGTTGGATGAGGTTCCTGTGCAATAAATCCACGTTCTGATAACATTTGATAACGACGATTTGAATAACGTATATAATTTTTTTGTTCAGGACAATTTAAAAGAAATGAATGCACATCTAATATTTCAATTCCTAGGTAATGTGATTCAATAAATGGATCACTATCAATTGTTTTTCCAAGGATAAATGGATAATGTAATACACAAATGACCAAATTATTTTTATTATTCATTTTTTATATTTAAATCCTCTTTTATTATTTTTATTTAAATCAATTTTTTTAACATCATTATATATATAAATGAAATTAGCAAATAAAGCTGCAAAAATATTAACGAATAAATATTTCCTCTATTTTATTGTTTTTTTAGCGGTTACCAATGTTTTTGGTTATTTAGTCATGCATAAAACAAATGCGGTTATTTTCTTTGCTTTAGTAGGTGTTGTCACGTATCAGTTTAGTAAAAATATGGCCGTTGTATTAATGGTATGTTTATTTGCTACGAACTTATTAATGTCTTCTAATATTTTACGAGAAGGTTTAGAAAATGCAAGTGATTCTACGACAAAAGATGAAAGCATTAGAAATGAAAATATTAAACGTGTTATTGATGATAGAAAAAATAGCGAAAATACAACTAGTACAACCGATATAAATGGAAAAAAGGTAGTCGCTGTTAAAAAAGTAGAAAATAATAATTCATCTACGATGAGTAGTAGTAGTCCAGTTGACGTAAATAATTTAGACTTGAATAAAATATTAGCATCAACCGATGTGACTCCACAAACTAGTGAATCAACCGTAAGTGGGATGAGCACAATGAATAATAAAAAAAATAATAAAAATGGAAGAATTGACTATGCGTCTACTTTAGAAGAAGCCTATGATAATTTAGATAAAATATTAGGAGGCGATGGTATGAAAAATTTAACTCAAGATACCGAGAAACTCATGAAAAGACAACAAGAATTATTCAAAACCATGGAAACCATGACTCCTATGCTTGATCAAGCAAAAAGTATGTTAGAGGGTTTTGATATGAATAGTTTAAAAGGATTAACTAATTTTGCAGCTGGTTTTTCTTCTACTAAATAATTTAATATTCATATATATTAATGAAAAAGTGTCCTCCAGGAGTAATATGTATTGAAAATATAACAATGATGTTATTATTCATCATTTTCGGAGTTTTTATTTATCTTATTCATTTAAACATGAGAACTACCACTATCAATGATAACATTATTCTAAATCAAGAACCGAACTCTCGTTATATTCAACAAATTCCTAGTTATCCATATAATAATTTACCTGAAGATGTCTTATTGAATCCTTATGCAGCACCTTTGAAAGATGAAAGATATTTTATTCCTGAATTAACTTATCGACCTCCTGGAACCATTCCTATCAACGTTTCAACAAATATTGGAGCGGTAGATACAACTTATCGACAATTAGGTATTTTAACTCCTTTGAACGGTGTAAACAAAGATAATATTTTGGCATTAATGGGGCGCCCTCTTTTTACAAATCGTCAAAAATATCAATATTATACAATCAGTAATCAACATAATAACGTAAAATTACCAGTGATTGTAAAAGGAAGAAGCGGAACTAATGAATATGGAGTTGATCAAATATTTACAGGTGATACTGTTTACATAGAAGGATACAATGAAGCATTCAAAGTCAAGAACTATGATAATGATACTATTAAATATCTTCCTTATTTATAATTTATAATTTTATAGTCTATAAATCTATTATTTAAAGATAATATCATTATATATAATATGTGGAATATTTATAATAAACGTTATGATCTAACACCATTTTTATATCAACATCCAGGAGGTAGTGATATTTTAATCAAAACCAAAGGAGAAAAAGATATAACTGTTTTATTTGAAACATATCATGCGTTTTCAAATAAAAAAAGCATAAAACAAAGCTTACAAAAATATGAACTAATAAACGATGATGATAAAAAAAACGAAGTCGTCTATAAGGCATATGACTTTACCAATTATGATGAATTATGTTTCGAAATCAAAAAAGTTTATAAAACAAGGAACACGATCAAATCTACCTGGTTCAGTTGTTCTTTGAATTCATTGTTATTTTTATTATATGTATTTTATTTTCATTGTGCAACCATTTCATATTATCACGTCTTTTTTAAATGTATTTATGCATTTATTGCAGGTGGGTTTTATATTTCTCTAGGTTTTACTATTATGCACGATGCATCACATTATGCAGTATCAGTGAATCCAAATATTAATTTGTTTTTAACAAAGTTATGGAATGGATGGGGACTATGGAATGCCAATATGTGGTTCTTTCATCATGTTTTAAATCATCATTCTTTTACAGGACAAGAAAATCAAGATCCTGATTTATATCATTATCGACCTTTTGCAAGAAAAGTAAAAACTGATTATAAAATATATTCCTTTTTTTTATCTTTTCAAGATAAATTATTACCCTTTATATTGTTTGTTTTTCCTGGTCAATATATCGGTCAAAGTATTAGTTATGTAATATCGAGTTTTAGACAACGTTTATTTAAAATAGACATACCTAAAATAGCATTTTATGATATAATAGATGTTTTATTAGGTTTTACACATATCTTATTTTTATATTATGGAGGATTTTGGCCATGTTTATGTTATGCATTATCACTTAATTTTTGGTATGCTATTAATATTATTCCAGATCATGATACCTATGAAACATCTGTAGATAATCACTATATTGGAAAAGATTGGTGTAAAATGCAAATTTGTAATTCTGGTAATTTTTTAAATAATTCTTTATTATGGACCTATTTATTTGGAGGTATTAATTATCAAATTGAACATCATTTATTTCCGAATATGTCTTATATTCACTATCCAACCATTTCTCCCATTGTTAAAAAATACTGCAAAGAAAATAATATTCCTTATGTTCATCACGAAACCGTTTATGATGCCTATTTATCTTTTATAAAAATGTTGAAATATAACATCGAATAAGTTTATAAATTTTTCATAGTTTGACACTGCAAATTGAGTAATCTTTTTTTATTTTTTTTACTCATTATATAATGATTTGATCGTGGAATATTTTTCTTATTTTTATAACTTTTACGTGTTTGATTTTGTTTGGTAAATAGTTTTTGAATACGACCTTTAGTTAACTTCATATGAGTTTTATATATAAATAAATAATAATTTTTATTTATATACTTATTATAATAGAAATATGAGTTGCCCAAATTCCAATTCACCAATCGATATAAATATTAAATCCATTGCTGGAAAATGTGATTTAAAATGTGCATATAATTTCAAATATCCAAATAGTAGTTGTGTAGCAACAAATCGAGGTGATTATCTTTCTCTTACTTATGATACAATGACAATTCCACCCGTTACTTATAATAACGTTGGTTATAACGTAAGTGAAGTTCGTATTTATGCTCCTTCGGTTCATTCTTTTAACGAACAAAAAACAGTCGCCGAAATTATCATTGTTCATGATTCAAACCGAGGAACAAAACCTTTGTTAGTTTGTGTTCCATTGATTAATGATAATTCTAGCACTAACGGATCGTCATTATTAACTGAAATCGTTAACTCGATGGCGAAAAATGCTCCTGTAGATGGAGAAAGCACCTCAATTCCAATGGATAATTATACAATGAATGCATTTGTTCCTAAAAAACCTTTTTTTGCGTATAGTGCAGCACATCCGTATCAACCATGTGTAGGAAATGTAGATATTGTTGTTTTTGGACCTAGAGAATCCAAATGTTATATTTCCGATGTCACTTTAAAAATATTAAACAAAATCATTTCTGCCAACACCTATACATCGAAAACTGGTCCGCTCTTATTTTTCAATATCAAAGGTCCTGGAATTCAAGGATTAGAATCAGATATTTATATTGATTGTCAGCCAGTGGATAAATCAAAAGAAAATACCAAAATAACGAGTGATAAATCATCATGTTCATCGACATCAACTGTTGATTTAGATAGCATTATTAATAGTCCATTATTTCAAATATTAATGGGTTCACTTGTTTTTGTTTTTATTATATTTATATTTAGCGCAATGATTAAAGCATTGGGAAGGAATGAAGATACCAAATTTTTCTCTTTTCCTAAAGAAAAAACCTAATTTATTCGTCTTCGTTACGTTCTAAAAAATAATCTAAAATTGTTTTTTTAAATTCTTCTGGAAAAGTAGACGAAGGAATAATAATGCCCATTTCATCAAATGTGATATCTCTTCTGGGAGAATAATCATATTGGATGAGTATTAAATGACGATCGCTATACCGACGATTTTTTTTGGAGCCATGAAAATAATGTTTAATCATTCCAGGAATATATCCAAATCGTAGATATTGTGCTTTTTTCTGAAAATTCAAAATACTATTTTTATAACCTTCATTATATCCTTTATGAACCGCTTTATCTCCTAATTGTAAAATAGACATCATCATTATATAATCACCAGATCCTAAAATTCCATCTTGAAAAAGACCACCAATACGTTCATAAGCTTTTCGAGTCATCGCCCATGCATACCCAGGATGCCAATAACCCTTCCCTTTAGCACGATAAGGTTTGTTCGAACAATGCATATATCCACCACTATTTACAATATTCATTGGATCTTCATTTTCATCCATGTCCATACAATGACTAAATAATTGAACAATATCTTTGTATCCATTTAATACTTTTAAAGTATCTTTTGCCCAAGAATAACTTTCAAATTCAATATCTGCATCGATCCATGCAAATGCTTTATAGTTTGTTGGTAATAAATATTTAACTGCTAAATTAATCATATTTTCTTTGTGCCATAAGGCACACTCGGTTCGTATTTGTAAATGCTGTTTATTACTTGATTGTGTAATGTAAAAACCTTGATCTTTATAAGCGAGTTCTACAATATATAAAATAACATCTTGTTCTTTTTCCATACGTTGAATGAATTCTTTCATCAATTTATATCTTTTTTTAAATAACCACGGATTTGAAATTACTGCGATTACATGAAGTTTTTCTTCGATTTGATCATTATTTATAATAGCATCTTTAATATGATGTTTATACCAAGGGTGATTATCCATTTCAAAATTATGTATAACAGTCATTTATATAATATAATTAACTAATTTAAATTATATAAATTAACTTATATTATTAAACGACACCTTGATAATTCAGTGGTGCTGCGTCATATAAATTATCTAAAACTGGTTTATAAGTAGCAGGCGTATTCGGACTATTGCGTTGACGAACTGGAGCCATTTTTTTAACGATTTCTTGTTCTAAAGTATAAGGAAATTGATGATGTGCTGAAAAAGGAGACCATTTTTTTTCTTCTCTTGGATAATATGTTTCTAAAGCAGAAGTTCCTGTGGCGATCGAAGAACGCTTAATTAATTCATAAGCTACAATAAATCCAAGAATACCTAAAATAGGATTGGAACAAGCAAATAAAACAACTGCTACAATAATAACAATGATTTTTCCAATAGGACTATCTATTTTTTCAGCAACAGAATTCGGCATTTTTTGCCTGAAAACTAAATAGATAATAAATAATAAAGATAATATAAGTTGTGGCATATTTTTTTTTTCCATAAGTTGTTTTAAATATTCCATATATCATATCCCTATATTTTATTCCTTTTTCATTTTGTTTTTTTCTCTTTTTTTTATTTAAAAAAATAGAAAAAAGAGAAAAAAACAAAATGAAAAACAAAAATATGCCTAAAACACGATAATCAAATGAATATATTTTTATTTTATTTTTTTATTTTTATGAAACATGTTCCTTTAAATAATTCTTTTTCTTCATTGTCATCCTCCTTTTCACAAACGCTTTCTTTCCAAACTTTATTATTTGCAAGATATTCATAATTGTTCATTTCATGAATCTTATAATTTTGTTTTTTATAATAAGCCTTTCTTTTTAGCCATTGTTTTCGAAAGACATCATGATTATCAATAAAATCATAAATAATCGGATTCGCAAAAGCATGTTTTGCTCTTAATATTCGTCCTACAATTTGAATGACATCTGTTTTGGGACTAATTAAAAATTCAGCATTTAGTGTAGGTATATCTAAACCTTCGCTACACATACTATACGACGCGAAGATGATTTGTTTTTTTTCCGATTTTTTTAATTCTTCTTCGCTCATTCCACCTACATAATATCCAACGGATGCGTAATTTTTACATATAAAACGATTATACATATATTCTAGTATATTCAAATTATGAGACATCACGATGGTATGCACTTGTTCAATAGGTTTAACATGTGGATTTTCAATATAATTTTGTTCATATTTCAGAATTTTATTACAAGAAGGACATCGTGGTCGTTTTTTACCACATTTTACATTTCCATCTTTATCGATGGTTTTCTCTTGGTTATTTTTACAATAATCCACAATGTGATTCATACAAGGTAAACAATATTTTACGCTTTCACAGCATGTATTTTTTACTAAATAATGATTGTTTTTATTACATATTTCACAGATTGGATTTTTATGATCCATTTGTTTTTTATTTTCTTCAATAACAACGGGATCTAGTCCATCTATTTTAATAAAATCATTCAATACTTTGATTATAAATTCAGTTCTAGGATTATAAGAACATAATTTGCTGATCATGGTGCTTATTTGTGGTTGTCCTTTATAATCAAAAACCGTTTCATTAAATTCTTCATCCTTTGTTTTATAAAGAATTCCTCTTACTTCTACATTGTGTTCGTCTTTTCTTTCTACTTTATGAACAATATCACCTAAAAACATTTTAAAAACGCGTGTTGTCCCATCTTTTCGTTTCATGGTGGCCGACAATCCCAACATATATTTGGTAACCACTTTAAAAAGCGCATTTGAAAACGTCTGGCTAGAAATATGATGAACTTCATCGATAATCGTTAATCCAAAAGAATCGAATACTTCCAAACCATAATCTTTCAAAACTAAACTTTGAAGCATACATAAAACAATATCTTTATTTTCAATATCAATCGTTTGTCCTTGTATCTTTCCAATACGAGCACCAGGTAAGAACTGTCCAATGCGTTCAATCCATTGATTCATGAGAAATTCTTTGTGCACAATCACAATGGTTTTCTTTTTTAGGCGTGATAAAATATACAAAGAAGCGGATGTTTTTCCCCACGCACATGGAAGTTCAAGTAAACCTCCACGAGGAACACCAGATTCTTCAACATAAGTAATAAACTTTTCTACTACTGGGGATTGATAGTCGCGTAGTTGACCATTGAATTTCAAATCAATGATTATTCCTTCGTTAATTTTATATTCTTTAGGAGGGCCGAATTTTTCGATTCCGTAATAATGAGGCACATAGATTTTATTCCCTGATTCACGATAAACTGGAAAAGTTACTGGATTCGAATTCGCAGGAGATCCTGGAACATAGGGTTTAACCATAAGTTCTTTTTTAATGCGTTCTTGTTCTTCCAAAGAACATTCTTTTTTTAAAATGGTATAGCCTTTATTTCCTAGATAAGTATTCATGTTTGGGAATTTATGTATGTATTTATATTTATAAATATAATTTAAAATCAATTTTATATTATTTTATATTACTATACATTATAATGAGTGATACTTTGAATCCAGAGACTGAAGAGTTGAATAATAAAATAGAATTATTTGATATTATCGAAGAAAAAGAAGAAGAAATTATTGAACAATTAGAAGAGGTAGTCAAAGATGTAGTCGAAGAAGTAAAAGACATTGTTCTAGAAGTGTCAAAGAATATTGCTGAAGAAGAAAAAGAAGACTTTATCAAAGAAAAGGTCGAACCTACCAATGATCAAAAAGTAAGTATTTTAAGTTGTCTTTATCGAAATTTAACTATCTTTTCTTGTTCGAGTAAATAAAACTAAAACTAAAATATGAATATTATATTATAATCATATTTTTATTTGTCTATAGTTGAGTATCATCCATATTTGTAACATTTATAATTTGTATTTTTTTTACAACGTCGTAAACCATTTGTTTTATTTCTGCATTTTCTTTCATCAAGTATTGAATCAAATCGTCTTTATTTTCATGTTTTACTATCTGTTTTTCTGTGCAATTTTTCATATGATACCAAAGACTGTTTCGTGCATTATATGTTTTGTTGCAACTAGAACAAATATAAGAAGGTTTCGATTTTGTTAGATTTTTTTCGTTCAAAATCGTTCTATTCTTATGTTTTGATGTGTCAATGTGCTGTTTCCAACTACTTGGTTTAGAACATTTAAATTCACATATTAAACATTCAAACTTGGAAGCATTATTTGAAACAATTTGATTATTAGACTCATTTATTAAATTTGAACTTTGTAATATATTTTTATTTTCATTTTTTTCTTCAGATTTAGGTTTTGGTAAAGGTTCAATGGAATTTAAATTCGCATTTAATAAAGTAAAATATTCTTGTTCTTTTATTCTTGCTTCATAATGGTCTTTACAATTAAAAAAGTTGATTATTTCCATTGTCCAATTATCCCAACCGCCACATTCTCTAATTTTCTTGTATAATTTACATGGATAACTAGTAGCCTTCTCATTAACACATCCTTGTTTATGTAGATGTTTTCTTTGAACAAAATTTGTAGTATGTCCTACATATAAGTCTTTAATGTTGTCATCTTTGCATGTAATTTTATAGATGATTGTGTTAGAGTAATCGATTACAGTTTTTGGCATACTTTATAAATTAATTATATTACTATCTTTATATTAAAATACTCTTATAATATTATTCTGGAGTTTTTTTGTTCAATTTATAATTATATTATAAAAATCTTATAATATAATAAGATTATTTTTGAATGATTACTTCTTTGGCAACATTTGTAATAATTTTATTCATATTTTGCATTTGTTCTTGAGGAGATGATCCGCACATACTATTTGAAATAATATTCATATATTGATTATTCATTTTTGAGTCACTCTTTTTACAATCAGGATTTTCTTTCACCCATTCTTTAATCTTTCTGATATTTTTATTTCCTATTTCTTGAATTACTTTTTGCAATTTATTTTTCTCTTCATTATCCTTTTCCCATTTATCTTGATCTTTAATGTATAAGGTTTCTCGTTTAAAATCACTACAATGAATTGGTCTTTTATTACTGTCTAATTCTTTAAGATTTCGGATAAATAATTTACTGATACCGTCTACGTATCCTATTTTTCCTGTTGTTTCTAAATCAGACAATTGTAATTGGAAAGAATTAACAAAATCACTAATATTAATTGCATCTTTACATTGTTCATTTAAAAAAAAGTTTAAATTAAATGTATTATTATTATTATTCGTTACGATATTTGTATTAGCATTAGCATTAGTATTAATATTTGTAGTTTGTAGTTGTTTACATACTTCTAAAACTATATTTTTCAAATCTTTATTTTCTTGTATCAAAAATTTCATTATATTTTTATCTTTACTACATTTTTGTTTATGTTTATATAAACTGCTATGGTGTTTATAATTTTTACCACAATTTATACATTCATGGTGTGGAACTTTTTGAACCAAATCTGTGTCCAAATGTAGCTTTTTATGTTTATCGGTTGAAATATGTCTTGTATATTGACTTTTACGTGACGTATGATAATCACATTTTTCACAAATAAACTTGTCAGAACTTTTTGGAACTAAAAATGTAGTCATTGTAGTATAAATAGACTACAGAAAAAAGTTCCTAAATACTTTTTTAAAATAAAATATTATTTTTCAAAATTTTTTCAGTAACATTTTTTTTAAAATAAAAATAAAAATGTCAGCATTTAGATGTAAAGTCGTTTTTCAACATTTTTTCCCAAGACTTTTTTCAGGAATCTGTTTTTGGACATTTATAAATGTCCATTTTTGAATTTCTGAAAAAAGTCTTGGAGAAAAATTCTCGTTTTTTCTTTAAGTTCCTTTTTAATAGATATTATTTTGTTACTTAAAGAATTCCTCCTCCCGCCTATAAAACAAAATTCAAAAAAATAATATCAACCATTATTAATGACGATTGGTTTTTTCATTGTCCACAAATATTATCCAGAATATTTAAATTACACTGTGCAATCAATAGCCAGTCATATTGGCGAAAATCAATTAATTGTTTTAGGAGATGAGACAAATACTCTCTTGTCAACATTTAATTGCAAACATGCATTATTTGATCATTATATTTACGACATTGAAGAAATGAAAAAAAAAATAAAAAATTCTTTTGTTAATACTTATCCTGAGTCATTAGAATATGAAACATTTTGTTATTTACGATGGATTTATATACGTAATTATATGGTAGCACATAATATCGATCAATGTGTTTATTTTGATTCGGATGTATTATTATTGGATGATATTCATCCTCTTTTAGAAAAATTAAACATGAATGAAAATACTTATTTCAATTTATCAAATAACCATATGATACATGTGCCATGTTTAACGATTATTTCATTAAAAATATTAAATTTATTTATTGAATTTATGAAATATATTTTTTCATTTGATAAAAAAACACATTTAGAGTGGTCTATTATTTCTCAACATATTACAAAATCTACTTTTAATATTGACATTCCAATAAAAGCGGTTAGTGACATGACTGTTTTTGGTGATTTTTTTGCAAATCATCAGTCGACATGGTTTCGTGCATTTTTCAAATATCCTATGCATGGAATTAATAATGTGAATATTGAGTTGTTAGGACCTCAACATGGCTATTATATTAATAACAATATGAATAATTTAATACAAGATGGTGCACCTTTATTTTATAAAAATAATGAAAATGGTCATTATTATCATAATGGATCAAAAGTATTAGTATTACATTTTCAAGGAAAATCCAAAGAAAAAGTGAAACAAATTTATGAAAACTTTTTAAGTGGTAGGTCTTGTTTATATTTACCACCATCCTCGTGATGGGAATCCTTTATTATCAAAATAAGAATAATTATCGACACAATTGGTGCAGTTAGATAGTGTATGTTGAGGAGGTGGATTTGCTAACGCACTCATAGATGGATCTAGCTTACCTCCTAAACTATACGTCTGGGTCATGGGTAAATTATTTTGGTATTGTGCATACCCACCGCGATACATTCTTTTACGGCTTACACGACGTGTTTTTCTAAGACTTTTTCTTCCTCGTCTTTTGGATTTCATTTTCATAGTCTTTCTTTTACGACTTCCTTTTTTATTAGATGACATTTTATACATTCTAGAAATATTATTTATTTTCTTCATTTTCTTTTTTTTACCTCCTTTTGAACAAGGAATATAAGAATTCGCAGCTTGAATATTATTTAAAGGTTCCGGTAAAACATTCGGATTGACGGTGCTCGGAATAACTCTACTTGTAAACGCAGTTCCGGCATAATTAGAACCGTCTACGTTTACTAAAGATCCATTGATATTATTAAATGGAGCAACTGTCATATTTATTTATTATATATTATACATATAATAAATTCTATTTATCTTTTTATCAAATAATAGCGCTAGCTCCGAGCTCTTTTTTTGTAATCACTTTTTCGTTATTTTTTACGGTACATAAAGGTGTCCATTTTTTGAATTTATGATTATAAATGCAATTCATTTTAAACCATTTATCTAAATAGACAAATTTATCAAGACGTTCATTTTCAAATTCGTCTTCTGAGTCACTTTCCTCTAAAGCGTCTAAATTGTCATTTTCTTTAATTTTTCTAAATATTTTATTCATTAAAACACTTGTTTTATAGTCAGGAATATGAGCAATATCGTAGAACTCATAGTTTCCATTATTATACATATGTAAATGGTATATATCATTTTGAATATCTGGGACCACTTTGAAAATAGCATGGTGTATTTGATTACTTGTATTTTTATATTGATAACCAGGTTTAAAATAATTCATACAAGAAATTTCATGAGATTTGGTATGATTTATTTTTATAAACTGAATTGTTTTAATTTTATAAGGTAAAACTTCAATTTCATTTAATAATTGTTTGAAATCATTGCCAATTTTGAAGAATGGTAGGGCAAAGATGATAAAATTTCTATGAATGGCCATTTGAGAAATTTCATTTTTTAATAAATGATTTAAAATTTGTAATTTATTCAAAAAATTATGTTTCGGTAAAAGGGATCCTTTGTAAAATACAATATTTTCCACAGAAAAACAAGAAGTGTGATCATATTTAAAAATAGTTCCATACAAAATCGTTCCATAAGAAAGTTCGTCTTTGAAACTGGTTGTTGCCACAGATACATGAACAATTTTTTTATAATCTCCAGTTTCTAAAAGAAAGCATACATTGTGTTGTTTATATACCGTAAACCAAGCAAAATATTTTTTCCCTTCTGGTATAGCAATCATTAAATCAGAATGATGAACTTTCTTATGCACCATTGTTTCATAAGAAAGTTCGATTTTTGGAAAATCTTTCAGGATTTCTGGAATATCTAATAACATCCGATTTCTATTTATATAATTAGCAGTAAATCTTTATGTTCTTTATTTATTGTCTTATAATTCATTATTAAGTTGGGTTTTTAAAAAAAATTTTAATTCGTCTTTCATCGATGAAGAGCTGATTGCGCTGGAATCTTGTATAATAGGTAGACTTTGAATATCTGACCCGTCATGAAAAGAAATATGATCTTCTTTGATAAAATGTGAATTTATATTTTCATTCACATTCAAATTAGAATTTAAAACAGAATAGATATTTTCATATTTTTTATTGGAACTACTGATTAAATCTTTCATTTTGGGGCTCGTTAATGTGTTTTTTAAAAAATGAATTAAGTGATGCACTAAAAAAATAAATAAAATAGATATAAATATTATTTGAATGATCCAGGTTAACATACATATAGAAAATATTAGTTTAACATGGATAAAAACATATTAAATTCTTGCTGAAAGAATAAATTTTCTAAATTAAAATTTTTGTTGTCGCATTCAAAATAAAAATCAATTGGATAAAAAACAATTTCTGAGATTCCTTTATAATCTTGAATTGATTTTTTTAAAAAAGGTTGTTCTTCTTTCTTTACGTTTTCATAAACTCCATAAATGATCAATGTGATAAGAGGTCGTTTATATTCACGACAAATACGTTTATTGTAAATGTATTCTACAGGTAACTGTGAAACCACATGAATTTTTTCTTCTATATTTTTATCAATGAGTAATGAATGACCTTGATAATCAAGTTCTTGATATGATTCATGATAAGAAGGTTCTAATAAAACAATTTCTTTGGCAATTTTATAATGTCCATATTCTTTCGAAAATAAATGAATTTCTTCTTCCTCTTTTGTTAAATACTTTTTAAGATCTTCTACTTTATTTTTAATTTTAGTCAAATCAATATCTTGTAAATAGATTTTAACCATCCTATGGATTATATAAATTATAATATAAACTATTTAAACCTATTTTATATAAGATTGTAAAGTATGCCATATAATATAATTATCGTAGAAAAAACAGGAACATTAAAGTTACATGCAATCAAAGAATACGTAGAAGAAGATTTGTATAAAAAATGTGGTTTTAAGAAAGCAGATGGATTTATAAGACATCATGAATGGAATGTAAAATGTGAGTCTGAAAGATATTTTATTGCAATGTATGGAAAAATAGATGGAAAGGCAAATATGGAAAATAAATACGATTTTCCTCCACCAATTGATAATAAATTGTTTTTCGGAAATTGTATTTTAATCGGATTTCAAAAAGACGAACAAGGAAATAAAAATTTAATTTCTTTCAATCTTGATTTATGGGAAAAAATTTATGAAAAATTATTTGGCGGTTTTGAAGATTTAACCATGTGTGTTTTACAAGACGAAGAAGAAGAAGATGAATTAGAGAATATACCAAAATCAAAAAAAACAAAAATAGGAGGATATTTAAAAGATGGATTTGTCGTAGATGATAATGAGGATGAACAAGATGACGAAGAAGAGGAAGAAGAGGAAGAAGAAGAAAATGATGGTCATGTGGAACCAATGATGATGGAGGAAATCATAAATATTGAAGATATTGGATCTGAATTATCAGAAGAAGAATATGACTATAGTGATAAAGAATAAGAATCACTTATGAAAATAAGAATAAAAAATTGATTTAAATATAAATATTATAATATATTTAAATCACCATGGTGTTACGTAAAATTGAAAATCCAGATACATTTAGAAGTGCAATAAGAGAAAAATTAAATGTCTATTTTAATAATGAAAAACATGCATTAAATTTAGAAAAAGGTATTCATAATTGGGCATTAAAAGAAGCTACCAATCGAAAAGTAGTTAAAAAATGGGACAATCCCTATTTTATGCGCATTTATTTCGATCATCTTCGTAGTATTTTTATTAATTTAAAAAATAATGCAGATATAATTCTTCAAGTGCAAAATGGCACGATTAAAGTTCATAGTATTGCATTTATGACGCATCAAGAATTAAATCCTACAAAATGGGATCCGTTGATTGAAGCAAAAATTAAACGCGATCGAAATAAATATGAAACAACCATTGAAGCAGCTACTGATACGTTTAAATGCCGTAAATGTCATTCAAATAAATGCACCTATTATCAGATGCAAACACGTTCAGCGGATGAACCAATGACTACCTTTGTTACTTGCATTGATTGTGGTCAAAGATGGAAATGCTAAAAAAAAGAAAGATAAGAATGATAAAAATGAGATAATTAAAACAATGTTTATTATAATACGATACATGAATGCATTATCTTTTTTTTTTGGTCTTATAAAATCGAGTAAAATATCATCTGGAAAGGAAGGGTCTACTTTTCTTAAAAATAGGGAATATTTATTTTTCGATAATTCATTATTAATAAACATAAGATCCCTTTCATTTCCATGTAAAAAGAGATGAGGACTTGTAGCATTTGACATTCTTGACCAGTCCGATATTGTTGACGACTGATTCACGAGATAAGGAGAAGAAGGATCTAAATCCTTAAAGGTTTGTAAAATAATAGCAAATATACTTTCATTCGCTAATCCTCCTTTGCAAACCTTTTGATAAATATCGTTTTTTTTAACCATAAATAAAATACTTTTATAAACGTGATTTCGCGTTAATGTAAACCATGGATCGTTTGCTAAATGATATTCTGGATTTAAATATCTCAAATTTGCACGTTGTTGAAGTTCAATATTCCAATAAGCAGGCTTCCACCTAAAAATACTTCGATAATAATTTTCAAAAAAAAGACTTCGAAATTCTTGTGGACTTATAATGGGAACACATGATTCAGTCAAAAGACAAAACCATTTATTATCATTATCATGTGAAAAAGCATAAGATAAAATAGAAATATAGGCAGGAACCACATGATAATACGATGTTTGTGCAATAAATTCTTTGGGAATACAATGTCGTTTTATCCATGGCGAAAAAATATGATGAATATCTTTATAATGAAAATAGACATGAATAATATCTTTGTTCGGTTCAATCCACTTTTTCCAAATATGTTCTTTATTTAAAATATGTTGATAACTAATAATAAAACATAAGGCTACTTTCATATTTTATTATTTTTACAATATAATCATTTTTTATATTTATACTCTTTTCATATAAAAATTTATGGGAATAAAAATATGTTAGCATAAAGTAAAATAAAATGCTATCTTTTGTTTGGATTTATTTTTGGTTTTATTGTATTTACGTTCAATTTATACAGACCGGCAAAATAATCCATAATATAAATCACCTTAAAAATAAAAAAATAGTTTCTATTTCACCAGGAGGATATAAAGGGTTTTATACTATGGGAATTGCAAGTTATATAAAAGATCATTATAATATGACAAATTGTATTTTTTCAGGCGCATCCGCTGGCGCATGGATATCTTTATTTATGACATATAAAGGCAACAATAAAAAATTCATTGATACATTAGAAATTTTTTGTCAACATTTTTACTCAAATGCTAAAAATTTGTTTTCGGTGGAACAAAAAATAAAACAAAATTTGATTTCAAATTTCAAAACCGAAGATTTTGATCTATCAAAACTATTTATAGGAGTCGTTCAAATTGATAATATATATCATATAAACACTCATATTTATACAGAATTTGATTCATTAGAAGATGCCATTAACTGTTGCATTTCAAGTTCTCATATTCCCTTCGTTACAGGAAATATTTTTAATGTATATAACAATAAATATACATTTGATGGTGGGTTTAGTTCTTTTCCCTATTTGCATAGCTCAAAAGATAATCAAATATTTCATATTCATCCCACTATGTGGAAAGAGAAAGCAAAAATTAATGGAAATACATTATGTTACAATATGAATTTTTTATATAACTTTCATCAAATTCTTCTAGGAGAAAGAATGAATTTCCATGATTTATACAAAAGTGGATATAATGATAGTATTCGAAATAAGGAACAATTCGATAAATTTTTTATTTTAAAATAATCTATTAAAAATAGAATGAATTCATCAATTTATTATTGTAAAATCTTTGATAATAATGCAAATAAAGGTTTATGTAATCAATTATTTGCATTAGTGTCTGGTATTATTATTGCTATTAAAAATAAAAAGAAAACAATCATTTTAGATTATTTTTTAATCGATTATTTAAAAACACAATTTTCAGCCATTTCTAATCTTATTAATATGCAAGCATTCAATCATTTTTTACAAACACATTACCATATTTCCATTTATGATCGAACTATTGTGCCGAACCACGAATCACTTCCTGCGAATTTATTCCAATATCATTTTTATTGGATAAACGGTCTTGATCGTAATATATTTGATCATATTATTTCAAATATTCCATTTGCCCCTTTTTTAAAGAAATCCGTTAATGATTTTTTACAACCAAAGATCATTTCCCCAGATCAGAAAATAAATGTATTACATCTTCGTTTAGAAGAAGATGCATTTGATCATTGGTCGAAACAAAATCATATCAACAAAACAGAATTCCAAGAAATTATTTCTAACAAATATATTGATTTAATAAATAAGCATTTGAACAAAGAAGATATAAATATTATTTTATCTTTTTCTACACAAAATAAAGTGATTGATTATTTACGTGATCAAGGATATCAATACTTTTTTTGTGAAAAAAGTTTTCCAGGAAGAGAAGTAAATGCTGCAGTAGATTTAATGATTGGAACGCATTGCAATAACATATTTATAGGTAATTTTAATTTAGAACATTTAAATGGGTCTTCCTTAAGTTATGTTTTATGGAGTCGGTTAAAACATAAATCGATTACCAATATTTTCATTGATTTGGACCATATTTTAGAAGAACCAAAAAAATATTAAATTCAACTCATCATAATAACTTTTTACACCGATTTTATTATACAAATAAATTAAAATAGTAAAATATTAAATACTAAAATATTATATAAATGGATCATTTTTTAGTTTTAGGTAATAGAGTCCCATATGAATATTTTTTAACAAAAGGAAAAGGTGAATCCAATGCTGGTTCTGAAGGTCTTCCATATGAAACTGGTTCATACGATGCTGCGTTAAATGATGCTGGAATACAAAATACAAATATAATTGAATATACAAGTGTTATTCCTATTGGTGCAAAAGAAATACCAAAAGAAGAAGGATTGAAAAGACTAAATTGGGGCGAAGTTTTGGAAGTAATTAAAGCACAATCAAATGGTAAAAGAGGAGAGTATATTAGCGCAGCAGTTATGACAACAACAATAATAGATCCAAATGGAAAGTATTTTGGTGGTTTCGCTTGTGAATATTCGGGTTCAGGAACAAGAAAAGAAGCAGAAGATAGTTTAATAATTTCTATTGCTGGAATGATAAAAAGACGTGGATATGGAAACATTAATGGCGAAACAAAAATATATAAAGACAATATTACTGATACTGGTTATAAGATTCATCCAGGAAAAGTGTTTGTTTATGATGACATTAAAGTCAATGAAGAACATGGATCTGTTTTTTGTGCAATATGTTTTGTTAGTTATAGATATCCTCATTTATCAAATTCTCAAGATGTTTACGCGAATGTAAATATTGACAAATCAATTGCTTTTGTAAAAAATAACAAAACAATGAAAAACAAAACTAGAAAACACAAAAAAAAATAGACTGAATGAAGAATTGGAATTAATTCATTTCCAGTTTCAATATCAAAAATATTATTATTTTTTATGTTATCATTATTCATTATATTTATAAATCTAAAAAATATAAATCCAAGTTATTAAATCCTAGTCCTTGGTCTAATATTTTTTTAATATTATTTGGATGATATTTTTCTTGAATTTTTTTTTGTCGCACATTTTCCCATAACCATTTTCTGAACGCATGCTTATATTTCAAACAATAGAATAAATATTTCATTTTTTTAATTTTTTGATTCGTTTCATAGATAGACGAATTCGTAAGATCTGCATATAAAAATGGATTGTTTGAAATATCTTTAGTATCTATTCTGGGTGGTAAATCTGGAAGCAATACTAATTGATTATTATAACAATAAAAATAGACTAAGGTATTTGGTAGATCAGGAAGCAAGGTTAAAAGATTATCATTACAATAGAAATGTGTTATTCTAGTATGTATTATACTAGGCACCATTGTTAACTGATTATCATTACAACATAAAATTATTAATTTATGTGGTAACTTAGGAAGATTATGTAGATGATTATTATTACATTCGAAAAACTCGATAGTCGGTGGTAATTCAGGAATCCAAGTTAACAAATTATGTTTACAGTTGAAATGTTTTATATTTGTATGCACGAGTCGTGGAATAATTACTAATTGATTATAACTACACCATAAATAAGTCAAATTATTCGATAACTCAGGAAGAACTGATAATGTATTATGTTGACACCATAATTGACTTAATGATTTTGGTAGTTCAGGAAGATCTTCTATTTCATTATAACCACAATGTATAATTTTTATTGTATTCGGTAGCTTAGGAAGAACTTTTAATTTATTTACATCGCAATTTAGATATTCTAAACTAGGCGGTAGTTCAGGTAAAAATTGTATCTTGTTATCTCGACAATTTAAATAAGTAAGACCTTTGGGTAGGACAGGAAGAACACATAATTTGTTATTAGAACAATTGAGAAGTTCCAATGAAGGTGGTAAATGGGGTAGAAAGGATAAATAATTGCATTGAATCAGTAAAAATTTAATATGTGTAAATTTAGATAAGCTTGGAATAAAAGGTAATCTTTTATCGTAAATTTCGAGTTTGTCAGTTGTTTCTTCTTGGGAATCAATATATTCTTGTATTTGCATATCAAGAAAATTCATTTTTTATAAAAAAAAATATTTAAAAAATGAATTCAATTTTTATATAAAATTAAACAAAATAATAAAAATTCTTAAAAAGCAATATTATCTAAATCTTTAATGTTCCAATATTCACTTCCTCCATTTGGTAAAGGACGACGAATAATAAAAGGTATTCTTTTTTGCTGTAATTCTAATTCCGCAATTAAATAACCATCAATGACATTTTCAGGAACTTTTACAAAAGGTGTTCCTCCTGAATTAATTTGTTTCGCTCTTTGTCCCAAAACACGAGTGCGTTCGTATTTTGTTAAATATGGAATTGTTTTATGTAAGTCATCTATAATAATACCATTTTTATCTCTTACTACTTTTGTAAAAATTTCAATTTCGTCATAATTATGGATCACACATTCTGGATGAAAATTCATAATATAATTTTTCTGAATATCTTTGTCAAATTTTTTTAAATAAACTTCACCATCATCGTCTTCGTCTTCTTCATCATCTTCTTCGTTATTTGTGATAAAATTAGTAGGTAATTCTTTGACTTTTTTTATGGTATCTTCTCCATCTTCGCCATCGTCTTCGTCGTCAATTTCTTCTTCATCATCACTAACAACACCTCCATATTGGTTCAGATCATCTTCTTCTTCTTCATCATCTTCTACTAAATCCGTTTCAGAATCGGAATCGTCTATTTTAATATCTGATTTTTCAAAATCTATTTTTTTAACTTTTGCATTTATCATATTTTTTAAATTTTTTTTAGGAATGTATTCTTCTTCTTCGCCATTTTCTTCGTCATAACCGACTTCACTAATATTATCATCTTCATCGTCATTAAAATAACTCATTGTAATTTATTATAATGTTTTATTTTTAATTTATTATTTCAATTTTATTATAATTAACAAGTTGATTCTATTTTACAAAGTCATTCTATTTTACAAAGTCATTTCATCCATTTTCCAAACAGTATTACAACAAGAACATAAATAAATATATTTCATATTTACATCATCATATCGAATGTAAATAATTTCACGTGGTTCATTTTTAGTATTTGTTAAACATTCAGCATTTGGACAAAGAATATTTTTGATTCTAGGTAACGTGGGATCTAATTTGGTATATTTATTTATATGGGTTATTTGAGAACCAGACTTTTTAAATTGAGAATTTGTAATGGTTAAATTATCTACATTCAATCCAGAATCTTCATTTCCACAATTCCTGCAATAATAAATAAGCTTATTGGGATTATCGGCAGATATACGAATATAATACATGTTAGAACATTCACTACAAAAATGCATTTTACTTATTATTTTATAGTATTAGAATTTTTTATATTTCAATTTTATTTAATATATAAAATGAAATATAAACATATAAAGATCTATTTAATCATTTCTTTACAATCGACGAATCGTTGTCTTAGATTTTTATAATCAATAAATACATTTAATTTGTAAAATTGAACAGTTATATATAGATTATTATCTTTTTCACCTATACCATCTATTATTTTTAAAATAGATTCATAATTTTTTAGAAAATATTCTTCAATCACGGATTGAAATTTATCCAACCATGAACAAAAATTTTTTTTATGAATAACATCACATATAGCTATGGAAATATTACTAAACATAATAATTTTATTATATTTTTGTATATCTCCATGAGTTTCCGTAATTCCTGGTTCATTTAATAATGGTTTATCGTTTAAAATGGATAATAAGGAAAGTAAAACACTAGTAATGGTTTGACAAGACGACCATGGATCGCCGTGCCATGTATTTAATATTGAAATACACACTTTTCCATTTGTATATAAATTAGGATTAAAACGAATGATCCCATTATTGGTAAGATAAGTTACGATTGGTGGCGAAAAAGGGTAATCATTTGGAAATTTAAATTCAAATAAATAATAACCTCCAAAATAGGGTGTATCTGCTGGTCCTATAATGAGGGCATAGCCTTTCAACATATTTTCTTCGTCATGAAGATAAAAAATACCGTTTTCATTTAATGGATTTTTTCTAATATATGTTATATCCTTGACGAGTCGATGTATCGTTTCTTTGGAAATAACTTGCATAGTTTATTTATATATTATAATAAAAAATGTTTATGTTAGTTTTTATAATTAAATATATAATTTTTACATTTTTTCCAATAATAAAAATAAAAAAATACGAATAAAAATAAAAAACCCGAACCTAAAAATAAAAATGGATATTTAAATTTAAAAAAAAATGAAATAGAAATATGTGAGTATATTATATCAACCAATGAATGGAATGTCAACATCATCTTATTATAAAGATTTATCAGAATTTCTTACCAAGCATAGTATCAGCGCAAATTCTACAGAAACAAAAGAAGTTACGCATACTAGAATTGGAAGTAAAGAACTCAATATTTACGGAGGAAAATTTCATATACCAAAAGAAGAATTACAACAATTCTTCAAACTGTATTATGAAGACATTTTTATTAGAAACCGTAAAGAATATTTAACAGAAAAACAATTAACTGAAATTGGTCCTTTATTAGTAGATTTTGATTTTAGATATACTTATGACGTGACAACCCGTCAGCATTCCATTGATCATATTCAAGATATTATCCAATTATATTTAGATGAACTTAAGGAAATATTTGTATTTGAAGAAAATGTATCATTTCCTATTTTTGTAATGGAAAAACCACATGTAAATAGAGATGCTTCTAAACAAATTACAAAAGATGGAATTCATATGATTATCGGAATTCAAATGGATCATTCTTTACAAATTTTGTTACGAAAAAAGATTTTATCTAAAATCGGAACTATTTGGGAATTGCCTTTGACAAATGATTGGGATAGTGTTCTTGATGAAGGAATTAGTAAAGGATGTGTGAATTGGCAAATTTATGGAAGTCAAAAACCAGGAAATGAAGCATATCGTTTGACTTATTATACAATAGCATCGATTGATTTAACTGATCATGAGTTTATGACTGTTCCGCAGAATATCAAAGAGTTTGATTTATCTGCCAATTTATTTCAATTGTCTGCACAATATAGCGAACATCCGAAATTTCCGATTCATCCTAAAATCATGGAAGAATATAATAAATTAATATCATCTGGTAATTTTAAAAAGTCGAAACCAAGATTGAAACCAAATCTCATTCTAAAAGATGACGACGATGATGATAATGAAGAAATATGTTTATCTGATATTACGAATGCGGATATGTTGAATCGAGCGATTTCAAATATTTTTAAAACATTGAAACCGTCTGAATATTATGTTAAAGAAATTCATGAATACACTCAAATTTTACCTGAAAAGTTTTATCGACCAGGATCTCATTTGCTGAATCGTCAAGTTGCTTTTGCATTGAAACATACTGATGATCGTTTATTCTTGTCTTGGGTTATGTTTCGTAGTAAAGCAGCTGATTTTAATTATGATAGTATCCCTTCTTTGTTTTCCGAATGGAAGAAATTTTCAAATGGTCGTCAAGATGGAATTACGAAACGGTCAATCATGTATTGGGCACGTCAAGATGCATTTGATGATTATGAAAAAGTAAAAAAAACAACCATTGATTATTTCATTGAAGAAACGATTAAAAGTGATACGGAATATGATTTTGCGATGGTTTTATTTCAAATGTATAAAGATAAATATGTTTGTAGTAGTATTATAAATAAACGTTGGTATACATTTAAAAATCATCGTTGGGAATTAGATGAAGGGTATAGTTTACGTTTATCCATTTCAAAAGATATGCATACAATTTATCAAGATAAAATAGATAACTGTTTAACTGAACTTCAAAATTATGAACCAGGTGATGAAAAACAAATTCGATTGCAAAGTAAAATCAAAACATTATTGGAATTATCGTTAAGGTTAAAAAGAACAAATGATAAGAATAATATTATGCGTGAGGCAATGGAATTGTTTTATGATCGTGAATTTATTAAGAACATGGACTCAAATAAATATTTACTTTGCTTTACCAATGGAATCATTGATTTCAAAAATAAAACATTTCGCAGTGGTTATCCACAAGATTATATTTCAAAAACAACGGGTGTTCCTTATGTAGAATATGATGAAGAAAATTGCAAGGAAATTTCGGAACAAATCTTAACTTTCATGGAACAATTATTTCCTAGTCAAGGATTGAATCGTTATATGTGGGATCATTTAGCGTCTTGTTTAATTGGTATTAAAAAAGAGCATGCGTTCAATATTTATCGTGGTAGTGGTAGTAATGGTAAATCGATTTTAACAGATTTAATGACACAAGCCTTGGGAGAATATAAAGGAACGGTGCCAATTACCTTAGTTACTGAAAAAAGAAACGGTATTGGTGGAACATCTTCGGAAGTTATTCAACTAAAAGGAATACGATATGCGGTAATGCAAGAACCAACGAAAGATTCGGTCATTAATGAAGGTGTAATGAAAGAATTAACGGGAGGTGATCCAATTCAAGCACGAGCTTTATATTGTGACAGTGAAATCTTCGAACCTCAGTTTAGTTTGGTTGTATGCACAAACGCATTATTTGAAATCAAAAGTAATGATGATGGAACATGGCGCAGATTAAAATTAGTAGATTTTAAATCGAAATTCATTAGTGAAGGAGAAGAACATACAGACGATACACCGCATGTATTTCCAAAAGATAAAGGTTTAAAAGAAAAATTACCAAAATGGGCACCTGTATTTGTAAGTATGTTGGTAAAACGCGCATTTGAAACCAATGGTGAAGTCATTGATTGCGAAGAAGTGGTGGGAGCATCGAAGAAATATCGTGAAAATCAAGATAATATTACTGGATTCATTAATGAAAAGATTGCAAGAATTACTGGAAAAACCGTTGGCAAACAAAGTCTACATGCGGAATTCAAGGAATGGTTTCAAGGAACGTATGGAAATCGAAAAATGCCAAAATTGACGGAATTGGATGAAGCCATGAATAAAAAATTCGGATTACGCAACTTGAAGAATAAATGGATCAATGTTATGATTAAACGGGAAGATTTACAAGATGAAGTGGATGAACTAAATGATTAATTGTAAACAAATAGAAAAAATGTTTAAATTTAAAAAATAATAAAAATACCATTTATTATTTTATCTTATAACTGTCTTATAAATATCTTATTTTTCTTTTGAACATTATAAATTATTATACACATTTTTTGGTAAATATGATTTCATATTATCAATCAAATGAATAAAAAAACCAACAATTGCTGGCATTACTACTGGATAAATGAGAAAAGGAATGGCCAAAACAATAATATAAATAATTTTTTTCAACAAACTGTAATCTTGGTTTTTCCAAATGGGAATGTAAAAAATGGCTAAAATGAAAATACTTAATAAATAATAAAAAAACATGAAAAAGTTTTGCCATCCTTGTAAATTTTCGAATTCTTGGTTTTCATAATAGGTTTTTCGATCATTTGTTAGAACATCTCCATGAGAAGACAAGATTAATTTTTCGATTTCTAAATTTTTACCGAAATAACTATTATACAATTCAATGGTATTTTTTGAATTTGTTAAATCCGTATTGTAATAAGTATTCAAAACCTGGGCTTGTTTGGTTTGTTCTAAAAATTTATCATGAATCATTTTTCCGAGAGAATGTGCTTTTTCGCTAAGTTCTTTTTCAATAACATCATTATAAGCAGCTTGGCCTTTGGCAAATAAATAATAGTTTTTTCGTGCTTCTTGATATTCAATAGGTGCCGTTTGTAAATTTGTTTGGGCATCCAAATATTTTTGTTCTAAATCACTTTTCTTTTTAATTTTTTGACAAGTAGGACCACAAAGCAAAGATTGAGTTGATTGTTCTAACAATGCATTGAGTTGTTTGGTCGTTTCTTGTTGTTGTTCTAATATTGTTGTTCGATCTGATTTGGTTGATGATGTATTTTCCATGATTATATTATAAAACGATTAGATTTTAAAATATAATAAAACAAATAAACAATTATTCTGACGTTAAAGATCCTGTGGTTTCAAATTGCATTTTAGCTTGTCTTTTTTGTGAATTATTATACATGGAAGTAGGAACACATAGATTTTTTTCTACATCGTAGGTGGATGCTTCATTACAACAAGCTGCTCCTACGCATTCTAAAGATATAGGTTCAAAATCCCATGGATTATTTTCTAATGTAGTATCATCCTCATTCGTTGGTGCATCTTCTGGTTTGAAATTCCAATCATATTCATCATAGTTCATATTATCACGATTCGAGGTATCGATAAGTTGAAGAACGATGACAAAAACACCAATCACAATAATGATGGCCATTAAAACATTTCCTATATTTTTGGGAAGGATTCCTTGATTTGTTAACACGCCTAAAATTAATAAAGGAATACAAATAATCACCACGGTTTTCATAATATTTGCATGCGCATTGTATTTCTTACCGTAATATGTATTAATTTCTACCAAACGTAGTTTATTATATTTTTCATCTTCTAAAAGCTGCAGTCTACGTTTCGATCCATTCAATTCATTTTCTACAATATCAATCGCCATCATTTGTTCTGCTAAAGTGGTTCGTGAACTTGAGACATTTTTTTGAAAAAATGAATAAATATCTTTCAAGTTTGCATATAAATTAATTCTCATTTGCGAAATTTCATTGATTTTATTGACGGTTTTATCTTTTTCTTCTAGAGTTAAATTATTATTCATAGAATTTTGTTCTAAAATATTATATAATTCTTGTTCCATGTCTTGTAAATTTTTAATATCAGCTAAGGTTTGTTGATTTCTTTCTTGCATCGAAGAAAAATCATTTTCGGGAGAAATGGTGCTACTATTCGTTGTATCTGTATTCATATCAGTTGTATTCATGGAATCGGACATTTTTATTATATAGAATATAGAAAGATAATTATATAATTACATTGTTTGTTATTTTTTAAGCGTATTTATGGTAATTATCATAATCCCGATTGCTAGTAAAGTCCATAACATATATTGTGAATTTTGTTGTATTACGATTAGATCAGAATCATTTACCATGGCTTCTAAATCTTGCATATTCAACATTGTTTCGACGGTTTGCATATAATCACTACTATTGATTGAGAATTTATTTTTTTTTTGTGTATTTGCATTTATTGCATCAGAGGGTATTTGTTGTTTGGAATTTGATTGTTTAAAATTTAGTTTTATAGTTTTGTCTAAATGATCAGTTCGATTATAATTCGGATCCGATTTAAGTAAAAAGTCGATTTCTTTTTTGATTTTATTATATTTATCCAAGTCTTTGGAAACATCTGTTTGTCCACTCGTAATATCTTTATCTAAACTGGTTTTTTCGATTTCGAATGAATTTAATTTATCTGAAATTTGCTGCCCTAATTCACCTAATTGTTTTTCGAGAGCAATTAATCGATCAGTTATTTTTTTAGGAGGTAATGTTGGATTAAAGTTCTCTCCTTGTCCCATATCTCCACCTTTTACATAGGCTGCATATCGAACCGAATCAATATTGACAATATCATCCGAAGAACATTTACCAGTTGAAGTGCAAACACTCGGATTTCTTAAATAAAAATCCATATCTGGTGCATTTTGTATTGGATAAGTAGTTGAACCTGTAGCACATGGTTCTTGTGTAAGAGGCTCTTTAAAATAAGATTGCCATCCCGAAGAACTTACTTGAGAAGATGTTTTCATATTACTATTTTTTCGATAACAATGCATCGAATTATTATCAAATACAAATCCCGCACAGTCTGGGTTATTATCACACATTGTTTTGCAACCCTGCACGGTAAAATGATCATCCGTCTCAATCGTATTATCCGGAATATTGACATTATCAATCATGGAATAGTTATTTTTTTCTTTAAAATAACTTTCCATTCCAGTGTAACTTACTTGATTAGATACATCCATGTTTCTATTTTTTAACCAACATTCATTGGTCGTAGTTTTAAAGGCAAACCCTTCACAATCATTATTATTATCACAGTCTGCTTTACATTGATCCGCGGTGTAATTGGCTGTATAACTTAGATCATTCCCTGGATAATCAACATCACTTAATAAAGTATATTTGGTGGTTACATTATTACATACCGGTTGTTCTACGGTAGTATTTCCTTGAAAATTCGTTAAGGCGGATTGGACATTTTTGTCTTTTAACCAACAATTATTTACATTTTTATCAAAAATATATCCATAACAATCGGCATTGTCGTTACACGCCGTTTGGCATGATTCGAGCGTTGAATCGGTTAGAGGCATTCCTGTTAAATCATTTCCAGGAGCATTTTTGTTTTTAAACATGGAATAATTAGTGGATTGACCCAACATCGAACTCGGATATTCATGTAACTTCGCATCTCCGTCTATAAAACCCACTTTTCCCATTAGTCCGGGATCCCCAGCTTTATCCAATTGATAAACCGCATTAATCCATTCTTGTCCAAACATTTTACCATTGGTTCCAGCATTACATCCTGAATATGATTGTGCTCCATATAAAACTAAATTACCATCTTGTTCCATTTTCAACATGACTGTGCCAGTAAGAGAACCAATCCATTCACCAATTTGAAGCGTTTGACCTAATGTTAATATATTTTTACCGTATTTTCCTTTAGATGCTTCCCAATCAGGGTTTAAAATTTGCGACTCTGTAGTTGTTGTTCCTGAGGACCATACTTCTTGATAAGTGGTTGGATCATTGACATTATCGCATTTGACAACTCGCATATTTCCATCGTCGGTTAGCTCCAAGAGAAAATTACATCCTTTGGTTTCCGCGGAACAGTCATAAATAAAGGTTTGATTTTCAGTATAGCCTACACTTTTCGATACAATATTATCATTGCATTTATAAGAAGTATCCCAACCTTTTTGGCAACCTTTGGCTGGATCACCTAACACACCATTATTCGTCGCAAGAGCAAATTGTCCAAGTGGACTTCCTGCAGCCTTGTAAAGATCTAACACTTTTTGCATAACATTGTTTGGCTGCACGTTATAACTACTTGGGCAATTACCGCCATACGTTGCAACTAAATCGTCCATATTCAATCCTAAACATGCAGGATCGGCTGAGTCTGGTAAAGATAATATAACACTGTCATCCAAAGAACTTAAAATTTGCATTTGAGTATTATTCATTTTTACATAATTATCATTTGGTAAAGGCTCTACGACCCATACGGTTTGAACATCATTCATACCAAAGACGTTCAAGTCGGGGTAATCGCCAGGAGCTAATGATATACTTTTACTACCAATATCATCTGCATAAATATTTACACGTAATCCAGGAGGAACTCTTACAGAACTTAGACTATTATCAGGAATAGTAGCATCAATTGTATAACTAGGACTACGATCAGATAAAGCAGTATAGGTTCCCACACCAAAACTAGCAGATGTCCCATTATAATTAGAATCTTTATAAAAAATAACTTTGTTGTAAGCTTCTACAATCCATACCGATTGTGTATCATTAAAATTATAATCCGTTAAACAACTATATTCACCAGGTCCAAATACGATGTGATTACTGCCAATATCATCTTGATAAATGGTAACCATCATTCCGTCAGGAACTTTGACCGAACTTAATGTATTATCAGGAATAGTAGTATCATAAACATAACCATCTTTTTGTAACCAAGAAGAATAGGTTCCAACTCCAAAAGTTTTCGAAGTTCCTGAAAACCCACAATCTACATAAAAAGTCACTTCTCCAGTGGCAGCTGGAGTCGCAACAGTATCTGGATTGTTGGTATTCGATTGCCATAAAACGACCGATTTAAAATTAGGAGGATAACCAAATTGTTGAGCAGTTGTTAGATCTTTGCTTACTAAACAATATCCAGTATCATCACTTTGTCGATTTTGAAGTGCAAAATAAGGATACCCATTTTCTGCGGCAGACTGTTTACAATCATCATAAGAATGATATTTTAAAGCGGAAATATCTAACACTTCGGTCGAAGAAGCAGGACTATCTACAACTT
>Ga0247842_10001884_pt1 | contig 33000 bp, 25 predicted proteins | sample LaCruzMarch2015__3_FD_192411 | JGI IMG/M metagenome (GOLD analysis project Ga0247842, IMG submission 192411) | Freshwater microbial communities from meromictic Lake La Cruz, Castile-La Mancha, Spain - LaCruzMarch2015_19m | ecosystem: Environmental > Aquatic > Freshwater > Lake | place: Spain...
CATTACCATCGTGCTGTACGCCGGCACCACAGATCCTTTTCCCCACGTGACTGTTAAGCGTGTCATCCACCACGGTTTCATATTCCACTGACCGGGCAACAAAGTCTCCGCCATGGTCCAAAACACTCCAAAGGCTACTCTGTCCAGTTCCCACTTGGTCTTGCCAAGGAACTTATATATCGTTGCGAAATGCTCGGACTCGTGTAATCCAGTCGCCAGAATCACCTGAGTGATCGTGTGCGTTCCAACGGTGAGCGCCCAACCGGTGATCAATACAGCGAAATGCCTCAAGCTTGGAGCGCTGAAACAATCCCTGAACCGGATCTTGTCTATCTCGAAAGCCTGTGGTAAATTCCTCTTGGCCATCGGCGTTCCCCTTCCCATGTTTTTTTTCCAAAAACGGGTATGGCAGGAACGCCGATTGTTTTCAAGTGATTCATCCACAATTTCAAACTATTGATCCAAAAAAGGCGAAACTATAGCAATAAACTGTGACCTCAATAATAGCTCTTCGCAACTCATGAAATACGCTAAGAGCAGTATTGTCCTAACGTTGCCTTGTCCGTCGCAGGATCACGGATGCATGTCAATCAATCTTTGGCCGAGCTGCTTGGCAAGACCCATGTAAAATTTTCTTCCACTTCGCTCGTGTGCGTCGAATACCTTCTCCAGATCCTTCTTATCTATTTTCAGAAGTTTGGTAGGAGCGACGCATTCTGCCCCGGCAGTGTAGCAGTCGTTGCCGACCACGCTGGACTACCCGAACGCATCTCCCAGGTTATTGACCATGTACTCTTTTCGGTTTTTCTCGCCGATGGTCAGTTTCACCCTTCCTTCCATGAGGATGTAGAAGTAGTTGGCAGGATCGCCCTTGGCAAAAAGCTGAGCACCGTTATCATAGGATTCCTGGACAGCGATCTCGGATATGTCATTGATCGCCTCCTGCCTCAGATCTTTGAACATGTCACTTTTGTGTAGGAACATGACTGCCTCCTTTCTGGAAAGAGATCGTTGAAGTCGTGAATTCCAGGTCTTTCACATCCAGTGATAACCACAGCCCTTGCTTCTCGGCGTGCAAGGGCTGCTATGCGAAAGTTTTTCAAACTTGCTCGGGCTCATCTCTTTGGGGAAAAGTTGCAACAAAAGTAGTCCCCTGGCCCGGTCTGGATCTGAAGGTAATGTTTCCGCCATGCTCTCTCAAGATTTTCTGTGTGACCATCAGCCCCAGCCCTGTACCCATGTCGCCCTTGGACGAGAAGAAGTCCTCGAAAACGTGTTCTTTGAGGTCCTTGTCAATGCCCACACCATTGTCGGCCACCTCGATGATGGTGGACCCGTCATTGCCCAACCGAGTTCTTATTTCAACGAGGTGCTCGTCTTTCCAAAGATCGATTTTGCAGGCATCCATGGCGTTGCCGACCAGATTTGACAGAACCGTGTGCAAACCAACGGGGTCGATGACGGCTTCCTTCACATTCTCATCCAGATCCAGTCCAACCTCGATAGCATACCTTGCAGCAACGTCCTTGAAAAGCGTATAGACCTGAGTTGCTATCTCGTTGGGATTGACTCTCTGGAGATCCGGCTCCCGCTCTTTCGAGCAATAAAGGATGTCCTTGACAATATGGGAGATTTTCTCGAAGTTGAGGAGAACCATTTCCCAGCCTTCTTTGACCTCGTCCTGGTTCTTTGCTTCTATCCCCTTGTTCACGACATAGATTCCCCCCTCCAGACCCATCATTATGTTCTTGATGCTGTGCGCCATACCCGCGACGGTCTGCCCAAGCATTATGAGTTGTTTCTGGATGTCCTTAACGGAAGTAATATTTACAGCACTTTGGATTACCGAAACGATTGTTCCTCTGTCATTAAGCACAGGGGATGAATGTTCGATAACGCTAATACGAGTGCCTTCGTTCGCAATGAAGGTCATCTCTCTGCTGTGGATCTGACCGTCCTGGAATGTCTGTTGAACCGGACAGTCAGAGCATTTGCTCCTATCGATTCTGTGCAGTTCGTAGCAGGTTTTTTCCGAAGACTCGCCGAAATCACGGCGAGACAGGCTGTTGCTCCATAGCACGTTGCGTTCGCGGTCCTGAAGCGTCACATAACAGGGTAGTGCATCAAGAAGCCGCCGGTAATAGTCATCGGTGAGTTTGTGCATCGTGCTACCCGTTTGCTTTCGTTCAGGTGAGAGCAGGGTCAGCACATCAGGCTCCAAAAAAAACCTATAGTCTCCACACGCATGGACTGCGGGTTTCCTAGTCGCCTATTGCTTGTTTGACAGCAGCAAGTAAGGCCGCTCGGTCAATTGGTTTCTCAAAAACCGCGATCGGTTTTGAAACAGCAAGATGGCGGCCTGGAATCCCGCTGATTACTATTACTGGGATTTCTTTGAAGTTCTTGTCCTTAGTCATATTTCGATAAAACCTTGTACCTGTCTCATTCGGCATCTGCAAATCGAGCGTTATGAGGTCAGGCTTCTCTTGCCGGAGGACATGCAGAGCCGTCTCTCCGTCTGGAGCGGTACATGTCTCATATCCACTATCTTCCAAAAAGGTCGTCAAGTACTTCACCACGTGGGGTTCGTCATCTACGACAAGGATTTTCTTTTTCATGGTCGCCTCCTGTAACCCCGCTAATGCAGTTCGGGCTCGAAATCCGGATGTTCATAAAGAATGGGCATCCGGTTCATTATCCACTGGAAGGAAAGGATACCAATTGTAACAACCGTTACGGTCAAGACCACCTCCATCCAGTGCGGTACGTACCTGTCTGCCCACGGTAAATGCCAGTTGAAGGCTATGATCGACTGATTGAGACGATTTAGCACAATTCCTAGCGCCGTAACGATTGCCCAGACCCTGACCATACGAACCAGCCTGTTCTGAACCGCATACATCAGCGCCATCGCGGGAATGAGCACAAACCCGATCAGTTCCACAAGGTACCAGTAACCATACCCAGTGTCCAGGTAGGCCCAGTTGTTTCCGTGGGCCAGCCCAATGACCTTCATGAAAAAGTAAGCAAAGAGCGTCACCGAAGTCGCCTTCCCCAGGCCGATGGTTACTCGATCCAAGAGTTCCGGATCATGATTTTTTATCTTATGCACGAAAATCCGATGTGATGCCATGCTCTCTATAATGGTCATGGCAAGTCCCCCAATAATTGCAGACATGAAGAACCACAACGGAATGTATTCAGAATACCATAGTGGATGCACCTTCTCAGGCATCAGCAGAAAAATGGACCCAAGAGCCGACTGATGGAGCATGGATAGACAGACTCCGAATATGGTGGCTCCAAGTGTAGCCTTGATGAAAATTTTTCTAAGCTTCTTCAAATTGAGCCACTCCCATATGGCCGGGCACCATTCCACAAACTGGCAACTCAGGTACAAAGCCACGTGCCAGGCCACCAGGAACAGTACGGAATTGACTCCCCACGAGACCACCAACGGATAAGGTATACGATAGTATCGACCAAGGTCAAAGGTTAAGGCGATGATGGCGAAAAGATAACCGAGAAAACCCGTGAGAACCGCGGGTCGGAACAAGAATCCGTATTCTTTCATCCCCATGAGGTGAACGGCGGTTCCTATTACAAAGCCACCAGCGGCCAAAGCAACCCCGCACATCATGTCGAAGCCGATCCAAATCCCCCATGGGTTGTTGTCTGAAAGATTGGTGGAGGGTCCCAAACCGTATATCAAACGGTAAAATATCACCGGTATGCCGACAACGAGTATGACTGACACCACAGCATTGAAGGGCGTATAGTTACTCCTGAGGTAGTCTTTGAACGTCATGCCGAGAAAGAGCTTTTCCTGAACCCATGTGGGCTTGAAGTCAATTGCGGCGGCGGTGGCGTCCATTATTTGCCCTCCTTCTTCTCAAGAGCTTTCTTGATCTCATCTTCCTCAAGTTTGTCTCTGCGCTTCTTGAAACTGTAGAACCCCATAGCCAGTGCCGGAATCACGATGAATACCGGCGACACCAGTGATAGAAATGGCTTGCTCAACGTTGGTATAGGTACAGTCCCGAGATCCATTCTAAAGCCTATCATGTTGAAAGGTATTGAGGACAAGTAGAGCCAACTCGTTCCGCCCACTTCACCTTCCCCGTACACATGGTTCACGTACCTGCTTGGATTGTCTCTGATCTTCTTGTGGGCGAGATCTATAAGATCGGTTCTTTTCCCAAACGTCATTGTTTCCACAGGACATATTCCGATGCATGCAGGCACGCCGCCTTCCTTTGTGATCCTGTCGAAACAAAATGTGCATTTGGTCACTTCCGGAGTAAAGGGATTGTAATATTGGTAAGCTGGGATGTCGAACGGACATGCTGCCATGCAGTACCGGCAACCCACACACAGGGAAGCATCGTATGTCACCGCTCCAACGGATTGCTTAGTGAAGGCCTTGACGAAGCACGACGATGCGCATCCCGGTTCGTAACAGTGCATGCACTGCTTCTTCACATAGATAGGTCTCGACGGATCTCTCGGGTTCTCGAAGCGGTTGACTACCGTGTATGTGTCGGCATGGGTTCGTCTGGTCTTAGCGAACACCGTCTGATCTTGTTCGTATTCCTTCAAGGATTTCTGATTGGGCAGCTTGTTCCATTCCTTGCAAGCCCATTCGCAACGCCGGCACCCAATGCATGCCGTAGTGTCCACCAGAACCCCAGATTGATCAGGGTACCCGCGGAGATTCGCAACATCGGCCGATGCCGCGTCGGGAATACCCATGGCGGTAGCAATTCCGACGCCTCCCAATATTTTCAAGAAGGTTCTTCTGTCAGCCTCCATCATAGACCCTCTCCTGTTGTAGATTCGCGAACTTCTCCATTGGGCCGCTCAGGTTACCCGTTATTCTTTCTCCTTGTAGGTTAGAAATCGCCAGAATGATATGAACACGAACAAGTATATGATCACTATGAGGTATTCCACGCCTTTTGTCAGCGTGTAGAATTCGTGTAGAATATTTGGCATTTTCTTCTCCTTTCTGGCCTAAGCGCCTCAGATGTCAATCACTTGCTTTCTTGAACCGGCAAAATGAGACCGACCGTCTGAACCCCTTCTTTCGCTGCATGGCACTTAACGCATTCCAGTGCGGTCGGTTTCTGTCTCATGGCATCATGGCATCCCATGCACTGACGGTGATACGCGGCCAGAATTCCCAGTTTGCCCAATGTGTTGGGATCGAAAGACTTACTATGGCAAGTGCTGCACTTGGGAACCCTGATCGCCGCCTGTTGTAATTCGCTTCTGTGGTGGCAACCTGAACAGAGTGATTGATCTTTGGCTGCATGGAACCACCTTGCGAGAGAACTCTCGTTGGAAATTACCACCAGCTTGTTTACGATCTTCAAATGCGGCATCTCAGAAGGCTTGAACTCCCTCTCAAGCACCTTGATCTGGAGTTTCTCCGGGACCTTATCTTTGTCCTCGAAAAGTGGTGTTGCAGGTATCTCGACCACCTTCCCCTCGGATGGCCCTCGGTGACACACAGGGCATGAAGATTTGGACCTTTCGCCCTGAATCCATTGATGACAGCCCGCACATTTCTGGTCTTCTTTTGCGGAATTGTGGCATCCAACACATGATTGTTGAGCACTGACTCTGTGAAAAGCCCTCTCATAGGTGACACCGCCACCTTTCCTAGGATCACCTTGGGGAGTGTGGCAATTCGTACACTTCTCTAGAGAGTAATGATGGCAGGTGTTACAGAATTGGACCCTCGGCTCGTGGGCTTTGTGGTTATAAGGGACCGCCTTCATTCTTACTGCTGGAGAGTCTTCTAGGGAAATGGGGTGAGTATTCTTGGGTGAAGTCTCTGGAGTAGCTTGCAGGGCAAGGTCCATCATGTCTTTCTGGCCGCGGACAAGCCGAGGAATTTTTGATATTTCGTCGGGTGTGAGATCCTTATGTTCTCCGTGGCATCCCTTGCATTCAATCGGTCCGAACCGCATCTTATCCTGATCCGTCAGCTCTATCCTGCCTTGCTGAACCAGTTCTTTACTGGCCTTTTCAGCAAGTTTCACATGGCAGCCGATACACGCTGAGTGGGCCACTTTTCGCATTGAGCGGGCATTCTTATCGTCTTTCGCTTTGTGACATCCCGTGCATGAATTTTCGGTGTCCTTCTTATAGATCAGCTTCTTTCCGGCCTCGTCGTAAGTGTGGTGGCAGACCTCACATTTATTGCCGGTAGCTTCACCAATCATTTCCATTTTGTCCGCAACGTTGATCTTGTCGGCTGGTACCCACATCTGTGCCGCCTGCACGTGCTTGTAATGGCGAAGATAGTTGAATATGGGGTTCCATGCCCATGTAACCGTCTTTACTTCAGGCTTTCTCACATGACACTTGCCGCACAGACCAACGTCAGGGCCGGTCTTTTTACCCTCTCCAGCCATCTTACGGTGACAGCTTACGCATTCGTTATGGTATGCGTACATAAATGCTGTCTTATCAGACTCGTCATAAGCAACCTTTGGGAATTTGAACACCTTGACTTCCAGGTTCACCAAGCGACCATCCGTGGCCTTGAGTACGTGGCAAACGGCGCAATCCTCCATCTTACTCTGTTTCAGAGCCGTGGTGTGTCGGTCATGGTCGAAAGCCACCGGCGGCCTCTCCAGTGCAGCCACTGATCCCTGATATTCTATTATGAGAGGTAAGTGGCTCGCATCTCTAGGGTGAGGGTATCCGGCAGTCTCACAGTGGAGCCTCGCCATCTCGCCGGAAAACAAGACGAAACTCAGGCCGGTGAAAATCATGAGCACTTTTCTGTTGAGCCTATGCATGAATCCGCTCCTCTTTCGTTTCATCAGTTCGGGCGAGATTGGTGCTATTCAGCCCTCAGCTCATCCGGGATTTCCATGGTCTGCATGAGAATTTCGCTGAAAAATTTCACGTGCATGCCCAGTTTGTAACCGCTGACAATGTCTTCGATGCCGCTGTGACAGTTATGACAAGGAGTTATGATAATATGGGCTTTTGTTGCTGCCAGTTGCTTCGCCTTGACAGAGTTCCCTTTCACCCGGGAAATCTTCCATGGAGGCCCGCAATTGATTACCCCTCCGCCTGCGCCGCAGCAATAATTATGCTCGAAGTCCGGTTCGGGCGATCTGAAATCGGAGCACGTGGCTTCTATAATTTCCCGGAGCTTAGTCCCCAGGCCTCGTCCTCTTATGATGTTGCACGGTTCTTGTACAGTCACAGGCTCTTCGAACTTACGAGCGATCTTGATGCGGCCTGAAGTAATGAGTTCGTGGTAGAAGTCCACGGCATGAATCACCGGAACCGGCGGCTCACGCCACCCGAGCCATTTAGGACCGTCGTACACTGCTCCTCTGAACGCGTGGCCGCACTCGCCCATAACGATCCGCTTAACTTTCAGCTTCAACGCTGCTTCGTGATGAGCCCGCTCCACGCGGCCCATGGTCTCGAAATCTCCGGAATACATTGCCATGTTACTGTTGTCCCATCCGTCGAACGAAGGCATGGTCCAATCAATGTTAGCCACAGCCATAATTTGAGCCATGCTACCGATTAACTGAGCCAGAATCTTGGGTTCGGGAGCAATGACTGAGTAGAACACGTCAGATCCTTCTTTATCTAGAGGGATCCTCGCGGTGACCACCTCGGAAATTGCCTCTTCTTCCTGCCATTGTATAGTGTCGATCCACTCGTCTTGTTTCACCCACATCTGGTTAAGAGTCACCGAGTGGCTGTTGACCGTGTCCTGTAGGAATTGAGGCACCATTCCCAATTCACTGCAAATCCTTCGCACCAAGAGTAACAGGTAGGCTATATCGATGCCGAAGGGGCAATACATGCTGCACCGTCGGCAAACATTGCACTCGGTATGCGCGATCCTGGAACACTCCTTGATGAAGTCCGCGTCCACTCTGCCTTTTCTCCGGAGCATTTCCCACAAGGTCTGCTTGACTTTGCCTACAGGCGAGAATCTTGGATCGCGATCGTTTGACAGGAACCAGTGGCAAGCGTCGGAGCAGAGTCCGCAATGTACGCAGGTGTTGAGGTAGACCCGGAACCTTGCCGCCGTTTCCTTGTCCAGTATCCTGTTTATGACTTGCGATATCCTTTCATCGGTTAGGCTCTTCGCATTTTCATCCAGGCCAGGATCGGAGACAGCAGGAAGCGGGGGTAAATTGATTGCCGATAAGCCCATAATTTCCCTCCATATTGTATCAAGCGATCACCAGTCCCTTGAGTGGCGGACCGCACCAAATTCTGATCCCATGTACGCACGTGTGAACGGGAAAAATAGCATGTGGCTTAATCTGGTAAACGGTATGGCCATCAGCATGAATGCTCCGGAAATCATGTGGATGACGACCATGGTTTCGTATTCGAACCACTGCCTATGTGCCATGAAGCCAGTGATAAAGGGGGCCGCGGCAATGGCCAGGAGCAGATAGTCCGATGCAAACGTAACGAACCTGACTTCCGGGAGCATCCAGCGGCGTACGAGAAAGAAAAGGGCCGCCAGAATTACCACAATTGTTAACCAATCTGCTGCTCGCTCAGAAAAAGTTCCCCATTTCAGCCCCCATGAAAAAGAGAACATCACAACATGAGCGGTGAGGAATATGGGAATCAGGACCAGACATACATGGAAAGCAAAAGTGATGATGGTGGTTTCGTAACGAATCCGCATGTTCTTCGAAGCAAACGGTATTACCCAGTGAATCAGTGATCGGAGGCCGTACTTGAAGCTCATGTAAGGGTACACGACCTTGTCCTTCGTGGCTGATCTCAGCATCCTTACGACCTGATACACCATCCCGCCGACGAAAACGATGAACGCCACCCAAACCAGGGGACCACTAGCAAAATCGTACATTGGTGATCTCCTCTGCCATTAACGAAGAAGTTCCGTGATCGTAATGATTTTTCGGTATAGTCTACCGAATTCCAAAGCTTTCATAAGAAGCCGCGAGCCATCAGGGCTAAAAACCGGATCCCACAGCTTGGCACAACCAAGCGATACAACCTTGCCGTTCATAACCATGTAGAATTCTTTTCCCTGGACCGCTCTTGCCGCCACGTTCTCTCCATCGGGGCTGAAAACAGGGTCCCAGATCATATCGAAATCCTCGTGCCACGGAATGCCGTCCACAGCGATGGTCCAGCGGTTATTTTCCTTGACCACAGCGGCCACTCTCTGCCCATTCGGGCTGAAGATAGGAGACAGAACCACGTCTCCAAAAGTAGTTTTCCAAAGATCCCCGTCCACGGCCACGGTCCATCGACCAAAGGTCGGAGCTACAATCGCTGCCAGTCTTATACCGTCAGGACTGAACGTCTGATGCCACACCTGAACAAAAGATCTTCCCCAAAGAGGCATTCCATTTATCAGAAGCTTCCAACCCTCCGAGGTGAGACCAGGCGCAACGACGTCGTTGCCGGCAGGAACGAAAACCGGTCGCCACACGGCCCTTAAAGGTGCATCCCATGGGATGGCGTTCACCGCGATATTCTGAAGCCCAGGCTCAATACGTACTTCAGCCGCCACGTTCATCCCGTCGCCACTGAAGGCACAGTCCCATACGTTGAGAAATTTTGGGTCCCAGGGTTCACCATTTACCGCCAACCCCCAAAGTCCTTTATTGAAAGTGAAGATGTCTCCTTCTGAAAGCGGCTCTAGTTGAACATTTGCTGCAGTGTTACAACCATCGGGACTGATTTCGCAGCTTCTCATCTGAATGAATTTGTTCACCCAAGGTTCTCCGTTCAAAACCACACTGTAGCCCTTCGAGGTCCTGGTGTTCGCGGCTACTCCGCTTCCATCACGGCTGAATCTCAAATTCCATACATAATCATATCTTTCTTCCCACGGCTCGTCTTCCTGAATCACGGTCCATTGGTCATCATTCATGGCAATACATGCGAGCCGATCGTCGGGACTAAATTGCAGTGCCCAAACTTTTTCAAAAGTATTTGTCCAAGGCTCTCCATTCACACATACGGTGAGAGAATCATCGTCCATTTTCACTATCGCAGCGACCCTCTCTCCATCCTGACTCACCACCAATTCCTGAACCTCAGAAAACTTTTCCCGCCACTCATCCAGATCGGCTATGATCTTTGACGGAATCTCCCAGTCCCAGGCGCTGTTCAATTCCCCATGTGCCACTTGTTCCATGAACTCCTCCAATTCAGGGGAGATTTCTTCCAGATCTTGTCCGAAAGCCAACCTATGGTTACGTCCACCCGGTTTATTATCCGAACAAATCAGCATTGGTTTTAGGAGGAACAACGCCTTCGTCGCCCTTCTTTTTTGTCTCAGCTTCCTGATCCGACTTGCGATGTTCACGGTCAAGGGCTTCTCGGAGTTCTGGTGAAGGAAGTACGATGGTGAAGGTGCTTCCCACGCCTTCCTCGCTGTCAAAGGAAATCTCTCCACCGTGTTCCATGACGATCTTGTTTGTCACCATGAGTCCCAGTCCTGTCCCACGGCTCCCTTTCGTGGAGTAGAAGCTGGTGAAGATTTTTCGCTTCGTTTGTTCGCTCATGCCAACACCGTTGTCGGAAACCTGGAAGATCAAGTTACCTTCTTCGTTTTGCCCGGTCTTGACCAGAATTTGGTGAGTGGTGTCCTTTTTGTCGATTTCACAGGCATCCATAGCATTGGCCACCAGATTGGAAAGACAAGCATGAATTCCACGTTGGTCGATGAAAAGTTTTCCTGCTTCGGGATCGAAATCCCTCTTGATCACGATGCCTTTATCCTGCGACCTTATTTCAAATAGTACGCAAACCTCTTCAGCCAGAAAATTGGGATCGGTCTCCTCGTATTCAGGCGTTCTCGCCCTGGAATAGCCAAGCAGGTCCTTGACAAGGATCGATATACGGCCGATATTATTTTGAACCATCCTCCAACCACGTTGGAGCAACTGATCATCCTTGTCTTCTAAAGCTGTATCGACAACATAAACGCCTCCTTCAAGGCCAGTCAGAATGTTCTTGATGCCGTGGGCGAGGCCGGCCACAGTTTGGCCAACCACGGCTAACCGATCGGAAGCTCGCTTCTCAAGTTCTAATTTCTTGAGCATTCGAAGATCCTGGAAAAACCCTACCGCACCGGCCGTTTTCTCCTTGTCGAAGAGGACGAACCCTGAGAAACGCACAGGCATCGACTCACCGCCCCTCGAGATGACTGTCGTCTCCTGCGCAATGAGTCGGTGGTTCTCGATCTCACGGCCCAACTGGCAAGCCAAAATCATTTCTACAAACTGCTTTGGAAAATATTTCGCCAAAGCAACGTCGCCGATAACTTCTTGGGCAGGGTAACCAAAGAGATTTTCAGCAGCAATATTGTAGATATTCACGCGTCCTTGTTCATCAGTCGCAACAATGCCATGGATAGAACTCTCGATAAGGTTGGTCTGGAAATCTTTGGATGCCTCCAATGCTCTTCGCAGTCTTACTCTGTCTCCGGTGTCTACGGCGATTAGCATGGCGTAGAGCACCTGGCCCTTGTCATCTAAGATTGGAGTCGTGTAGCTCAAATAGTTAGCTTCCTCTCCGCTCACCTTCAGGCCGCAATGTTCCTTCCTTGATGTTGTCCCTTCCTGGAATGTGCTGTCCACATGGCAGTCTTCGCATTTGTTAGGACGCCTCTTGAAAACTTCATAGCATCGCATACCTGTGCTGCCCTGGAAGAGGTCCCGCATGTATGAGTTCTGGCGAACTATCTCGAAATTCCTATTTATTACACAGATGAAACAAGGGACTTGCTCAAAAAGGCTCCTGTACTCTCCACGGCTGCGAGTAAGTTCTTGGGTCCACCTTCTAATTTGATCGCGCATTATATTGAAGGCCCAAAGGCATTCACCTATCTGGTCCTGACTGTCAACCGTCAGTTTGTGGGTGAAGTCGCCGAGAGTGATTTTCAAGGCAGCGTCTCGTAGTCGGGAGACAGGTCTGTGAACCCGGAAAGTGACATAAAGCCCAATGGTACCCAGAACAGCAACGAAAGTTGTGGCACCGAGAAGAACTATGTTGAAGACGAGAGAACGCACGTGGGAATCAAACCCCTCAAGAGACATGCCCATATCAAGAACTCCCAACACTTTCTGTTTCTTGGGATGGACATGGCACGCGGCGAGATAACAATCGTCCTTGTTGTAGATCGGGGTTATCATCCCGAGCACCCTGTGGTCTCCGTGATAGTGGATGCGGGTTCTCTTGTCGCTGTCCACCTCGCTGAAAGCTTTCCCCTCCGAATGGCACGCAAAGCAGGCCTCAGCTTTTTTGTTCACTTTGGGTCCCACTTCGAAAGCCCGGTTGGAAAACTTAATACTGCCATCATGGTCGTAAATTCGTATATCTGAGATCTCTTGCTGCTTCCCAATATCCCCAATGATACTTCGAGTGGCTTCCCTGTGGTCCTGGAGCATGTTGTGGTTCATTGCCTTCATGATCGCATCGCTGAATCTTTGGGCTTCCCGAATCATTCGCTCAAAGTAAAAGTCTTGCTGGATGTCAAGAACGAGGTAAATAAAGATTATTTGAGAAGCCAATAGGATCAATCCGACGCTGAGGGCGATCCTGAACGCCAGACTCTTGGAAATGGCAGTCCATTTCTCTTTGGGTCTACCCACTTGGATGCCCTCTTTCCACTCACCGCACAGGCTCTTAGCAGGGTTGGAAGATCGGAAAATTACTCACCAAGAACTTCTCTTACGGCCTTCAGAAACTGTTCCATATCAATTGGCTTCTCGATGTAGCCATCGGGACGGGGTATAGATCGTTCTTGTATGAACTTCTTGAAATCCTTAAAGTCCCACCGATCGGCAGACTCAATGCCTGTAACCATGATTACGGGAACTTTCTTGAGCTGATCGTCCTTCCTCATTTCCCGATACATTTTGATTCCTGTTTTTTCGGGCATGATAAGATCGAGACAAACAAGGTCAGGCTTTTCTTCTATGACCTTCTTCATTCCCTCCACGCCGTCACAGGCTTCGCAAACCTCATAACCGTTTTTTCTCAGCAGAGTTCCCAGAAAGGTTATGACATCGGGTTCATCGTCAATGACGAGGATTTTCTTGGACATGACCGGTCCCTCCTTGTTTGCGCTGATCCAGGTTCTTTGTAAGCGATCCTTGGCTCCGAGCCGGCCTTGGACCGATTCTTTGTCTCCGCATCACCCCTAGGCTGTTGAGGGAGCAAGTATCGTGCCATGGGCGATAAGAACTGACTGTCTATTGCTCGAATTGGATAACGTTCAAATATTTAATGATAATCGTGGGAGTGCGGCTTTTCTGGAAGAGGGATGGTGGGGCGCCAATCAATAAAGTATTCTTTGAGGAATCTCAGGCACTATGTTTCAAGAATGCAACAGCAACAGTCGAATACTCCCTAATTTATCATAATAATCATGGATTGTGAGACGTCTCACTTATGAAACGTTGTTGCACAGCCCGATCTTATCCGTCGATCCCATACTTTTTCATTTTTCTCCACAGCGTGACTCGGCTAATTCCAAGTCGCCCCGCTGCGACGCTCTTTTTCCAATTCGCGGCCTCCAGTTCCTTGACTATGAGTTCCCGTTCCACCAGGTCAAGTTTTTCCTGAGTTTTCGGTGACTTCCGCTCGGGAATTTCGGGCGCCGCATTTAGAATGTGGTGCGGTAAATTCGACGGATGAATCAGAATTCCTTTAGCATGAACAAATGCATGTTCGATGGCGTTGGCAAGTTCCCTTACGTTGCCCGGCCACGGACAGGTTTCAAAAATTTCCAGCACACGGTCTGCGATTCCCTGGATATTCTTACCCATCTGTATGTTAAACTTGTTTATGAAGTGAGCTACAAGAAAGGGTATGTCTTCGATACGCTCCCTCAGTGGTGGCAGGTGCAGCGGAAAAACGCTCAACCGATAATATAGATCCTCACGAAACGCACCTTCAAGAACCTTCTTGTACAGATCCTTGTTCGTGGCAGTGATCAGTCTGACGTCCACCTTTATGCTTCTGTTCTCCCCTATCCTCTGGAATTCCATCTCCTCAAGGACTCTGAGGAGTTTCACCTGTATTGCAGGGCTGATTTCGGCAATCTCGTCAAGAAATAGTGTCCCGCCGCTTGCCAGCTCTAACTTGCCTGTCCGATTTCGAATTGCCCCCGTGAATGCGCCTTTGACATGGCCAAATAACTCCGTTTCGAATACTCCCTCCGGCAAAGCGGAGCAGTTTATTGCCACGAAAGACTTGTCTTTGCGCGGCCCGCAAAAGTGAAGGGCTCTGGCAATGAGTTCTTTTCCTGTTCCAGACTCCCCCTGGATGAGAACAGTCGTGGCGGTATTTATCAACGAAGCCAAGCTTTCATAGACCTGCTTCATAGGTTCGCTGCGGCCAACTATGTTGGTGAAGCCGTAATGAAGCTGCAGTTCATCTTGCATCCAGCGGTTCTGGCTGACATCGCGAAAAGTCTCTAGACCCCCCATGATTCGTCCATCGAGGTCGTAAAGAGGTGCTGCGTTTACCAGAAGTTGGACCAGTTCGTTCCGCTTGTTACGGATTGACACCTCTACATCCTGATAAGGGTGACCACAGGAGAGAGAGCGATCAACAGGACAGTGCTCCCGACAGAGAGGTGTTCGAAAAATTTTCATGCACTCCTTGCCAAGGACTTCCTCCTTATGGAAGCCAGTGATTTTTTCCGCTGCACGGTTCCATGAAACTATTCTCCAATCCTTGTCCAACGTCATCACACCTTCAGAGATGCTATCGAGAATCGCCTGCAACAAAAGGTTATTTTCCATCTTCTCTCCTCCTTTCGAATAGTGGATGCGAGGAACGCTCCGGAGAGATCAGATTCTTCGTCAAGCGATCTGGTCGGCTGCCTGTTTCATAGTATGTTACCCGTGGTTGACCCACTAACCTCTCTATCTGTAGGTTTTTTGTGGTATGAAATGGTATTGGTAACCATCGGCAGCCGTCGAATGGACATAGGTTGGCGGCTGAAGTTCTTCAAAATTCCTACTGTATACCAGCAATTTCTGGGCCACACAACTTTTCGACGGGGATATTGTCTTGGAATAATGATCGAAGGCTCGTTACAGAAAGATTGCTTAATGGCGTGCAGGGTATTTCCTCGAGATCGAGGATGGACTCATGACTGATCGAGTCCGAGATGCTTCATTTTTCTCCAGAGAGTTGTCTTGTTGATACCGAGTTCCCGGGCGGCTGCTGTCTTCTTACCATCGTTGCGGCTTAAGGCTTCAACGATCACACGAGCTTCTATTTCAGCCAGAGTCAGGCCGGTGGGGAATCCCTCCCTTGACCCTGCTAAACCGCGCAACGGGTCGGGAAGGTGAATCAAGGTTATGAGGCCGCCGCGACACAGTATGAAGGCGTGCTCAATTGCATTCTCAAGCTCTCTGATATTGCCCGGCCAATCATAGTGCATGCAGGCGGCAAGTGCTTCCTCGGACAGACCACCGATGTCTTTTCCCTTGAGCAGGTTGAATCGGTCCACAAAGTGTTGTGCAAGGATCGGAACATCTTCCTTTCGTTCCCGGAGAGGAGGGAGCGACAGTCTGAACACCTGTATCCGGTAATAGAGGTCTTCGCGAAACTGCCCTGCATCAACCATGGCTCTTAGGTCCTTGTTGGTCGCTGCAAGTAAGCGAACGTCCGCATTAATCGGCTTCAACCCGCCCAGCGGTTCGAAAACCTTATTTTGAATTATCCGGAGGAGCCGAACTTGAAGGGCAGGCGTGATATCACCAATCTCGTCCAACAAAATAGTTCCTCCTTCAGCCTGAGCGAACCGACCGGGCTTGTCGCGTTTTGCATCGGTGAAGGCCCCGGCCTTGTAACCGAATAGTTCCGATTCCAAGAGGCTGTCGGGAATCGCACCGCAATTGACGGTGACCAGAGGTTTCTTGGAACGATGAGACAGATTATGGATCGCCTTGGCGAGAAGTTCCTTGCCCGTACCGCTTTCTCCTTCTATCAATATGGTACTGTCACTCATGGCTACATCGGGCAGGATAGAAAAAATCTCTCTCATACGAGGGTTTCTGGAGATAATGTCCTCGAAAGAGTAAGATTTTTGAACCTCTTTTCGAAGGGTTTCAACCAGCGTGAGATCGCGGAAGGTCTCCACGCCTCCCACGAGATTTCCCTCAGCGTCCTTGAGCATGGACGTGCTGACGCTTATGGGTATCCGACGACCGTCTGCCAGGAGGATGAAAACAGCCCGATTCACAACAGGCAGTCCTGTGCGAATTGTCTCTTTTAAAGCGCAATCTCCCTCGCAGATCTCGGCCCGGAAAACCTCGCAGCAAGGACGTCCAATTGCCTCGTCGAATGGTACACCAGTGATTTTCTCCGCAGCTCGGTTGAAGGAAGTGATCACGAAACTTCGGTCTACGGTGAACACCCCATCCGCTATGGAGTCGAGGATCATACTCATTTCTTCGGGTGTCGGGTTTTGCGTGGTTCCGCCCATGGAATCGTATACTCAGACTGTTACAATATTTATAGGGAACGATTATATTCTTTTCAAAGACTCATTCAAAGCCTTTCCGAATCACTTGTAGTAAACGGAATGCTAACAGCAGTTCTTATTTCAGCTTTCCCAGGAAACAAGCTCCCAGGTCCAGAGGCCCTGCACATTACCGGAGAGCCGAGACAATCAAAATGAATTGTCCTACACACTCGGTGGAAGGCCTCAAACGACATGTTGCGTTATCTCTTATCAAGGTTTACCTGGATCAGATTAGAGCGGCTCGAAAAGGAAAAGCATAGGCATTTATGGACCTCCGTAAAAGGTTTTCTCGCTCAGTTTCGAGCATACTCCACCATTTCAACGAGGTAAATTACGTCTCCTATTTCACTTATTCGAGGTCTGAGCGATCCAAAAAACCGGCACGCTTTGGAAAGATCCAGACAAGACCCATTCCTATGACGAACCCGCCCACGTGAGCCCAGTAGGCAACTGCCACTTCATTCCGGCTGTCTCCAAGCTCAAGGAGTCCCGGAAGCTTATTGGTTACATTAAAAAACGATCACTGTGAGTCGTCCTGGACCGTGCACACCTATGGTGAGCGTCAGTTCGATGTCCGCGGTTCTGCTGGGGCCGGTTTCCAGAGTGATATTGGTTGGAGGGGAATTTCCAAGGGTGGAGAAGAAATCGTCCAGGTTCTCGTATATGTTCTCCGAAGACACAATTGCCACGTGGTGCGCAGGCAACAAACCGGCTTGAACCGGCTTCCCTCCCTGGCTGGAACAGACCAGACTCCCGGTCTCTGCTATCGCGGCGCAGACCTCTTCCACGCAGACCGAAGCGGAAGCATAGTCCTGAGTATGTTTTTCCGGAGGCAATTGAACTGCCTTCTCCTTATCGGTGACCGAGGGGCAAAAGATCGATTCGCTCTCGGCCAGAATCGGTCCAAGGACTCTGTTCAGTTCCTCGTTGTTATTCACGCGGAGCGGTTCCGCAGCCACTTTGACGGCATTCCCAATGAAGAGATCAATGATTTCGTCGCGCGTCATGAGACCCTCCGGGCGAATGTTTTGCCAACAGGTCGGGGCAAGCGGTCGAGAGCATCCATCGGTCCGATTTTTGTTGCAACAGGCCACAAAAAGTGCCCAGCGGTCTGCCCGAGATGAAAAAGAAAGGGGGATTTCACGATCTTGCCGAAGCCGGCCATGCCTGTTTGTTCGAGCTTGGGAGTAAGTCCTTCTTCTACCCTGCGTTCGCGCAACCTGCGCAGAAGTTGAGGCAGCGGCACCTTTACAGGACAAACGTCGCCGCACGCGCCGCAAAGGGTGGTAGCGTCCAGGAGCGGGTGAGCCCTTTCCATTCCGTCCAGCAGAGTTGTCAACACAATCCCCATGGGTCCCGGATACGTCGAGCCATAAGCATGCCCGCCAACCATGCGGTACACGGGACAGGCGTTCAGGCACGCGCCGCACCGAATGCATTTGAGCATTTCGCGGTATTCCCCGTTTACTATTTCGGATCTGCCATTGTCGACCAAAACAATGTGCATCTCCTGCGCGCCGGTGGATTCACCCGGTTTTCCGGTCCCGGTTATCACCGACATATAGGTGGTCTGTACCTGCCCTGTGGCAGAGCGTGGAAGCAGTCGGATGAACTTAGGTAGATCAGCCAGCGACGGTATCATCTTCTCGATGGATAACACGGCAATGTGGAGTGGTGGCAGCGACGTGCACATGCGCCCGTTCCCTTCATTTGTGAAGAGAACGATGCTGCCCGAATCGGCCACGGCGAAGTTTGCGCCGGATATTCCCGCTTTCGCGGAGAGGAACTCTTCTCTGAGGACCTTTTTTGCGATTCTAGTGAGGACAGCGGGATCATCCGAATACTCACATCCCAGCTTCTCGGCGAAAAGCTTCCCTACCTGTCTGCGGTCCTTGTGAATCGCAGGAACAATGATGTGAGAAGGCCCTTCTCCCGCAATCTGTATTATGTACTCGCCCAGGTCGGTTTCCACCACACCGACTCCCTGCGTCTCCAGGTAGTTATTGAGGTGGATTTCTTCGCTGACCATGGATTTCGACTTCACTACTCTTCCGATCCCGTGGTCTTTCAGTATGGAACCTATGCGCTCTCTCGCTTCCTGAGAATCTACTGCCCTATGCACCCTGGCGCCAGCCCTGGCGGCATTTTTCTCGAAGCGATCTACATAATCGGACAGGTTGTCGAGAACGTGCAAACGCATGGCAGAAGCCTGTTCCCGCCATTCCTCAAGAGGCACTCCTGACAATGCATCCGCCCTTTTTATCGTGAAGGTGTCGGTGGCGTTGCGCATCGCTCCACGAAGGGTAGCATTGCGTAAGGCCTGTGCGGCATTGGTCCGAAAGGGGATACCCTGCGTGGACGAGTTCATTCTAGACCCTCCGCCAGCACCAACGCTATGTGCTTGACCTGCACGGCGCTGCCCCGCCGCCTGATCGCGTCGGCGATATTCATGAGGCAACCGTGGTCGCAGCCCGTGACCGTGTCAGCCCCGGTGGTCAGAATTGTGTCAACCTTCTCGTCCGCCAAAGCCATCGAGACCTCGGGAAGCTTGGCCATGAAGATTCCCCCGAACCCGCAACATCGATCCGCATAGGGAAGCGGGACGAATTCAGCCCCCTTCAGTGACTGTAAGAGCAGCAGCGGCTCTTCTCTGACGCCAAGCTCTCGGGTGAGCTGACATGAGGCATGATAAGTGATCCTCCCTTTTCCGAACAGGTTGGCTTCGTGGACCTTCAGAACGTTGACAAGGAACTGGCTCAGTTCATAGGTACGGCCTGCTATGGCTTCAGCCTTTTCTCGCATCCGGCCGTCATCTTTGAAGAGTTCCGGATAGTGATTCTTCACCATGGATGCGCATGAACCGGATGGGATCACAATTGGGTCATCATTCCCCTCGAACACGGAAATGAAATGTTCCGCTGCTTTCCTGGATTCACGCCTGTACCCCCCGCTGTCCGCGGGTTTGCCGCAACAGGTCTGCCCCTGCGGATACGAGACCTCCACTCCGAAATGACGGAGGAGCTGGAGTGTGGCTTCACCCGTCTCAGGAAAAAACGTATCAATGAGGCATGTGGCGAATAGTTGAACACGCATTGGAACATACTCCTTGTGAAATTGAGTTCGTGGACAAATCAGTTCGCCGATTCCAAGGAAAACGGAACTGTACCCCGTGTTGATTCCCCGGCCTGTTTTTCAGCTTACCTTTTCAAGCTGTCATAGGGCTCCAGTGCATGGCCGCCCTCTTTGCGCCATTCTTCAGGTGTCGGCGCACAGTCCTCCCCCGAGACACGTCCGAGGATCACAAAGTAGTCCGCCCAGGTCTTGAGGGTTGTCGGATGCTGAGCCCTTACCACCAACACGTCCTGGATATTCTGATGATCCCACTCCCGCCAGAAACTCGGGTTCCACTTGAGACCGTCAAATTTGTGGCCTTCCAAGGCCTTGACCACGGAAATAACGTCTGTCGACTGGGCGCGTCTGATCGCGTCCAAGAGCTGAGCATGTGCGATGTATCCAACATAATGCCGAAAGATCGGTTCCCATTGCTCATTGCCCTTTGCGTAACTCGACTTGAGTGCCTCTCGCAACTGCTGACTCCCGGGTGTGTCCAGCTTACAAAACCAGGGCACCGTCCAAACACCTGTCGCAGCGTCCCCGGCAGCCTTCATGATTATGGCATCGGTCAGGGGACCGGCAACGCGCATATCGGTGCCAAGACCCAACTCCTTAATTTGTTTGAGGCAATGTACCTGGTCCTCTCCGTAGAGATTGAGAACCAGGAGGTCCGGCTTGAGGCTTCTGGCCCGCTTGAGGCTGGCCGAGAAGTCTTTGGTTCCAAGGGGTGTCATCTCGTTGCCCAACTCCTTGCAACCGTACAATGACCAGCTTGCCAACGCCCGGTTGATAGACGTCCGAGCAGTGTGTCCCCACGTGTAATCCGCCGTGATATGGTAACAGGTTTTGGGGTTCCAATTCTTCCCAATCCAGGCGCCGAGAGCAGTGGCAAGCATCCAGTTGGAACAGGTGGCGCGGAATGTTGCCCGGTGGGCGTGTGACATGGTCGTATCGTCAGAGTGGCTGCCTGTAGCCATGAAAAGGATTTTCTCCTTTTGCGCCAAGTCGCTGACTGCAAGAGTCACGCTGGAGGTCACCGTTCCGGTGAGAAAATCCACTTTATCGTCCTTGATAAGCTTCTGAGCCTTCTGAACACCAATATTAGGGTCACTGGGCACGTCCTCAGTAATCAAGACTACCTCGCGGCCCAAAAGACCCCCTTTCGCGTTGCACTCTTTCACCGCCAACTCGGCTCCTTGCAACTGAGCAAGCCCGGATTCAGCATATGGCCCGGACAGCGGTTCGATGTTGCCTATAACGATTCGCTCTTTGCCTTGCGCCCAAGCTTGAGGTTTTTCAAAGCTTCCCATTACACCTGCTACTGACAGTCCGGCAGTAACAGCGCCAGTAGCCGCCAGGAATTCCCTCCGTGTCATCCCATTGCTTTTGCAATGTTTCTTTTTCATGTCTTGCCTCCCGAAAGTTGGTTTAGACTAACGGCCGGATTGAACTTCGCCCCATCCTCTTCGCAGCCGGGATCGCTATGTGTGACTTGCTGCGCTTCATGGGGCCGGCACCAAACAAGTCGCCCTCACGTCCTCTGTCAGCGAACCACCATGGCCGTAAACGGATACACGTAGGCCTGGAGGAACACCAGACAGCCGACCAGAGCAGCCAGAGCAATGCTGTGGAAGAAAACATACCTCAGGATGTCGCCCTCGTGGCCGTACCATTGAGTTGCCGTGCTGGCCACGACGATGCTCTGCGCATCGATCATCTTGCCCATGACCCCTCCCGTACTGTTGGCTGTAGCCATGAGAGTAGGACTGATGCCTATCTGTTCAGCAGTGATTCGCTGGAGGCTTCCAAAGAGTACATTGGAAGAGGTATCCGATCCGGTAAGGGCCACTCCCAACCAGCCCAACAGCGTCCCAAAGAAGGGGTAAAACATTCCCGTCATGGCAAACGTGAGACCCAGCGTTGCATCAAGTCCTGAATAACGGGTGGTGAATCCCAGTGCCAGCATAGCGGCAATTGTCAGTAATGAGAATCGGACCATCTTGATGGTCTCCCAGTAAACCCTCACCATGCCCCTGAACGAGTAGCCCATCACTATGGCGGAGATTATGCCGGCCAGAAGAATTCCAGTACCCGTGGCTGACAGCCAGTTAAACGCGTACACCGCGGCTTCCTTGGTGGGCTTGGCAACCACAGGAGGCACACGCTCGATCATGTTGTGCAGGCCCGGTATAGGTATCTTAATGACGGAGATGCCATCGAGAAAAGCTTTCATCTGAGGCAGTCCCCATAAAAACACCAGGACACTAAGAATGACCCATGGTATCCACGCTTGGACTACTTGTTTCCTTGTGTGACCATGCTCTGCCCGTGCTGCTGCTCCCTTTTCCACCCCCTTAAGCCCCCAAATTTCCTTGGGATGCCATATAAGGAGGAATATGGTTACTGCTGCGAGGGATGACAGCGCAGAAATGATGTCCACCAGCCAAGGGCCGTGGAAGTTGGAAACCAGGAACTGGGGCACAGCGAAGAAGGCACCTGCCACGAGGATGGCAGGCCAGACTTGGATCATTCCTCGGAACCCCGCAAAAGCCCACACCAGCCAGAAAGGCACGAGAAGTGAAAAGAAGGGAAGCTGCCGGCCTGCCATGGCACTTAAATCAAAAAGGTCCAAACCTGTGACTGCCGCCAAAGTGATGATCGGAATGCCCAGCGCTCCAAATGCCACCGGGGCCGTGTTTGCAATAAGTGATAGACCGGACGCCTGTAGAGGCCCGAATCCCAGCCCGATGAGGATCGCGGAAGTCACTGCCACAGGAGTTCCAAAGCCTGCAGCACCCTCGAAGAACGCACCAAACGAGAATGCGATCAAGACGAGTTGCAGTCGGTTGTCCTGAGTGATGCCAGTGAGGCTGTCCTGTAGTACCTGAAACTCACCTTTCTCTTTCGTGAGCCGGTACAAAAAAATAACGTGAAGAACAATCCAGCCGATGGGCAAAATGCCGAAGGCCGCTCCATACACTGCAGTGGCCAATGCCATCTCCGTCGGCATCCCGAAGATCAGCACCGCCACAACCAGAGCCGAGATGAGCCCCCAAACGGCCGCCCAGTGCGCCTTTACCCGGAAAATCGCCAGGGTGCCCAGCAACACCACGATAGGTATTGCGGCAAAGAGCGTCGACAGGGCAATACTGTTCAACGGATTATACACCTGCTGCCATGACATGTTAGTACCTCCTCCTTCCCTGAGTCAACAGGAGTTCATCTGTTTGTTCCTTGGTTGCCAAGATCCAACGATAGACGAAGAACCTGTGAAATGTGAGACACGTTCCAAGTCTGGTTCCACCGCTTCTTGCCATAGTAAAGCTGCAACAAGCAGCCCGGGTTTGAAGTGATCACCGTCCGGGCCCCGGTCTTTCCGATTGCTGTGATCTTGGCTTCCAGGATCTTCATGGAACGTTCCCGGTGAGTGACGTTGTAAATACCGGCGGAACCGCAACACTGACCATCATCGGGAATTTCCCGGTAAGTCAGGCCTGGGATGCGGTGCAGCAGGTCCCGTTGAGGAACAATGAGCTTCTGTCCATGGCGGAGATGACATGGGTCGTGGAAGCAGACAACCTCAGGAATTGCACCGAGTTTGATGTCGTCCCCAAGCGCGATCGCCAGAAACTCGGAGATGTCCCGAACCTTTGCAGAGAAAGCCGAGGCCTTCTCGGCAACACGGCCCTGCTTTCCCAAAGTCTCGCGGTAGGCCTTCAGTTCCGCGCCGCAAGCCGCACAGTCCGTAACAATGGCTTCCACCTCCTTCCCCTCGAACAGGTTGACGTGGTACTCGGCCATTTCGCGGTAAACCGCCCGCTCCCCTTCCGCGATATTGGGCGCTCCGCAACACTGCTGGCCTCTCGGCACCACGACCGTGTACCCGGCACGAGTGAGCAAGGTGATGGTGTCCCGGCTGACATCCGCAAACATGAGATTCATGGCGCAACCGAGGAAAAAACCGACGCGGCCCTTTTCTTTGCCGACCGCGGGGATTTCTTCCGGGATCATGGAGGTCAGCGGCCGCAGAGGAAGCGGCTGGAGGAGCGCTTCCATAAAATCGAGATCGGAGGAGATCAATTGCAGGATCTGGGACTTCCGGACGAGCCATTGGAGCCCAAGGTACTGGTACAACCGCACCGGCACCAGGTAGTGCGACAGTCTCTTCTGGCTGCGAACTGCATACTGGAGCATAAACCGTTTCAATAATGCTTGAGGAGTGTTCTCCTCGATCCTGTGCCTTGCCTCAACTACCAGCTCGCCCACCTTGACTCCTGCCGGGCAGACTGTCTGGCAGTTTCGACAGTCCAGGCAGTGGTACATGTGTTCCACGAACTCTTCGGAGGCCGGTAACCGCCCGTCTATCACCGCTTTGATCATGGCCACGCGACCACGTGGAGACTGCGTCTCTATGCCGTCGGTACGATAAGTTGGGCACGTGGGGAGGCAGGTCCCGCACCTCATGCACTGAAGAACGTCGCCGTAATCGTGGATGTCGAGGGTAGCTAAAGCCTTGGCAATCTTCTCTGAATCGGCATGGTGTCGCATGGGAGCTATTCCATATCCTTCGGGAATATTTTTCCCGGATTGAGGCGGCCTTCAGGGTCGAAGGCATGCTTGATTCTTTTCATTACTTCAATGGCCTTGGGCCCCACCATTTTCGGCAGGTATTTGGCTTTGCTAATTCCAGTGCCGTGCTCCCCTGAGATCGTACCCCCGAGACTAATCGCCTTGTCGAAAATCACCTCGTACGCCTGTTCGACTCGGTCGATCTCGTCCTTGTCCCGTTCGTCCGTAAGACACGTGGGGTGCAGATTACCGTCCCCCGCATGACCAAATGTCCCGATTGTTATTCCGTATTCTTGGGCCGCCTGTCTGATCGTCGCCATCATGTCGGGAATCGCGGGACGAGGAACCGTCACGTCTTCAAGGATCGTCGTGGGCCTTACCCTGGCCAGCGCCGACAGTGCCATGCGCCGGCCCGTCGCGAGTTCATCGGCTTCCTTGGAATCCCGCGCCACCTTGACCGTCTTTGCTCGGCAGGCCCTGCACGCCTGTTCGATTACCTCGGCTTCCTCTCGCACAACCTCAGGGTGCCCGTCGGTTTCGATGAGGAGGAGCGCTTCCACATCGCGCGGCAGGCCGATATTCATGTGATCTTCGACACAGTTGATGGTCACCGAATCCATCAGTTCAAGAGTCGAGGGAATGACCTTGTGGGATATGATGGCTGAAACCGTGCGGGCCGCGTCTAGGACGTCATCGTACAAAGCAAGGAAAGTTTTCTTGGCCTGGGGTTTGGGAATGAGCCTGAGGACAATCCTGGAGAAGATCCCTATGGTCCCTTCGCTTCCCACCAAGAACTTGGTCAAATTATATCCGGCGACATCCTTGAGGCACTTGGTTCCGTACCGGACCTTGGAGCCGTCAACGAGATACGTGTCCAGGGCCTGGACATAATCGCCGGTGATGCCGTACTTGAGCCCCCTGAGCCCTCCTGCGTTCTCAGCCACGTTTCCGCCGATAGTCGAGATCTTCATGCTCCCCGGGTCGGGCGGGTAAAAAAGGCCCTGGGCTTCAACTACTGCGTGGAGGCTCGCGGTGATCACTCCCGGCTCGACGGTGACGGACATGTCATCCGCGTCGAAGTCGAGAATGCGGTCCATGGCGGTGGTAACAATGACGATTCCACCATTCACGGGCACAGATCCGCCACTCAAGCCGGTGCCGCTTCCGCGCGGGGTAACGGGGATGCCTTCGTTGGCAGCGAATTCGAGGGTTCTTGCCAAGTCTTCCTCGGAGTGTGCGCGGACGACCGCGTCGGGCCGAAATGAGACAAGGGGGGTGGCGTCGTAGGAATAGCAGAGGAGTTCGGGTTCTGATGCGAGAACCTTTTCCCTGCCGACCAGCTCGACAAGGCGCAGGAGGAATGGCCGCTGCATGGGATGTAGACCTCTTAGTCATCAACTGGTATGATGGTTTGACCATACGATAGGGCAATTTGGTTGTCAACTTATTTGTTCTATGTTCGTGAAAATAAGTTGACAGACCGGATGGCATCCTCTAATTATCTTGTCATGCCGGAACCACCCGCAAAACCACTCGATCCCCTGTTTCGTCCCATCAAGTTGGAACGCGTCGCAGAAAAGGTTGCCAACCAGCTCAAGCAGGTCATCGGCGACAGCGTCTTCAAGGTCGGCGACAAGCTCCCCTCGGAGCGCGAACTCGCAGAACTCATGGGCGTGAGCCGCCCATCGATCCGGGAAGCGCTTCAACTTCTGGAGGTTCAGGGAATCATCCAAACGGTGCACGGTGGAGGATCGGTGGTCAGGAACCTCACCGCGCAAGCGATCCGACCGCCCATTGAAATGTTCCTCGAGCAGGATGGACGGCGTGTCCTCGAACTCGCCGAGGTGCGGGCATGCATGGAGGCCTGGGCAGCGCGCCAAGCAGCCGCTAACCGTACCGAGGCCGAAGTTCAAGCGCTCCGGGGGTTCGTTGCCGAAATGGAACAAGACTTTGAGAGTGGGGAGATCGGCTTCGAGGTCGATCTCAAGTTCCATACGCAGATTGCCGCAGCCACCCACAACACGATCTACCTCCACCTGATGGACAATATTTACGAACTGCTCCAATTCTCTATTCGCGTGCACCGGGAAGAGCAATTTGTCACGCGCGAGGCCCAGGAGGCGATTCTCCGTCATCACCAGAACATCTTCCTCGCTGTGGAGCGGGGTGATCCGGATGCAGCGGAGACGGCCATGAAGGAGCACCTCCTGTTCGTAATCAGGGATTTGAAGAAGCTGTTCCCTTCGTAATCGTTCTCAAGAAAGCATGGCCGGCGTCTCGCCGGTGTTCCTTGGCGGTTTAGGCCTAGGAGACTGTTGCGAAACGCAATGTTTCCCCGAAATCGTGGCACTCCCAGGCGGTACCAAGAGAAGAATTGGAGAGTCTCGCTCAGAGCATCTCGGAGCAGATCTCCCGAAACTCTCCTCTTGTCGTCAGGTCTTCTCAAGGAAGATCTGAGATTGCTGTCAGCCTCACACAACCTTAGTCCAGAGACATTTGAGAGAGTACAAAACATGCGACGCCAGGTGTATGACAGCCATGACTATCAAGAGGGGATCAAAATGAATTTCTCGACAAATTTTTCGATTGCCTCGAACCGAATTGGGCTTGTCTCGAAATATAACCCGACGAGGATAAGTCACATGAAGTCTTCAAAACAGGGAATGCCGACTCTGGACCTTGCGAAGAGTATTTTTTTTTGTGAAGCGTTGGATAATCGATCCGAGATAACTCGCCATCCGTCGCCAGAAATATCCGAACTCATCCAGTTATGCCGGCATGCGCCGGTATTTGTCGCAAGGGACATCATGGTTGACAGAGGATGTCAGCGGTGAGTATGCTGAAAAACGTGTGAATACCCGCGTTTTCGCGCATAGGGCCGGGAGTCGGCGGAAGAGGTGAGGCATGTTCGCATGGCAGGCATGGATGAGGCTGGGGCGGATTATCACCATATTCATGGTGTGGTCCTTGTGGTTCGTCGTCACCGTTCAGGCCATACCGGCTCAGGTGATGATCATACGACATGCCGAGAAATATGAGGATCGAGGGAAAATACACCTCAATCCCCGTGGACTCACCAGAGCCAAGGCATTGGCCCAGTTTTTTCAGACTGATCCGCGCGTCCTGGAATATGGCCTGCCTGCCGCGATTATCGCCCAAATACCCAGCAAGAAGAAAAAATCCGTCAGGTGTGAAGAAACAGTGGAGCCTCTGGTACAGGCAATGGCACAGAATGTGATCAATCGCTTTGCCTACGGCGAGGTGGCAGAACTGGCCGACTGGCTGAGAGCCGGACGGGAATGGGACTCCAGATCTGTTTTGATCTGTGCTCAGCACCTCGACATCGTGCCCCTTGCCAAGGCATTGGGCGTGCCGAATGTCAGGCAAGTCGTGTGGCCCCATGAGACCTATGATCGGGTATGGCTTATCGAGTTCTCGCCGAAGAACGGGACTGTTACCTCGTTTCGTGACATTCCCCAAAGCCTGCTTTTTGGAGACTCGTTTCAGGATACATCGAGCCTGGAACAATACGGAACTCTCAGCTTCTCCCAAACCTATCGGGAGATTTCTGACGGGTCTGCAACCGGGGACGTGCCGAAAACAACTTGGAGGTGCCGTGCTACGGCGGAAGTACGGGGAGATTTCTCACGGTTCGATGACGATACTATCCCCATGCTCCGATTAGGCGGCTTCACCTTCGGCTATTATGACACCACCCTGAGAAAATTGAGGCAACACAAGGACGCGGAGGTTAAGACGGATGCCGCGGCGGGCTCCGGCATGGTGCAGTACAAGTACAAGGCTGCGGTCGACGGCGTGGAACAGACCTATGCCTGGGTGTCCTTCACCTGGGACAAAGAGGTCTTTAAGGCTGAATTCCAAGCGGATGTTGATGAAACGATACTCACTCCGGATCTCAACATGCCCGTCGAGTTCCATCTGGAAAGAAGCGAGGGCACGATAACGGGTGTTACGAGCTGCTATGTGGCTTTCGGAGACAAGCGATTTCATGCTCCGGCGGGGGTGTCTTACCGGGGTGCCGCGACTCGGTCGAAGGACGCAACGAACAAAAATGTCTACGATGTGGCAGTGGTTGAGGAGAACGGCGTCTTGGTCGAGAAACGATACCTCCCGGAGAAGTGACATGTTCGGACGGCTCTGTCGCCTCAGTCTATCCGCCTGGATTTTTATCGGTCTTGGAATGGGCGTGGTCTTCGGTCTTTTTTTTGGAGAGCTTTGCAGTCCCCTGAAATTCGTCGGGACGGCCTTCATCAAGCTGCTCCAAATGGGGGTGCTCCCCTATATGGTGGTGTCGTTGATCCATGGGATTGGGGCATTGTCACAAGGAGATGCCAGGCTGATGGCCGGCAAGGGCTCCATAATACTGTTGATCTTTTGGGTTGTGGGACTGGTCGTCATTTTCGCCTTTTCCTTCGCATTTCCGGTTATCCAGAGTTCTTCTTTTTTCAGTGTCTCCGAACCCCGTACGGTCGAGGCTGTTGATCTTCTCGACTACTATATCCCGGCCAACATCTTCGACGCACTGTCAGACGCCTTAATTCCTGCCATCGTGGTTTTCAGCGTGTTTCTTGGTGTGGCACTCCTGCGAATCGAAGACAAGGGGCCATTCATGAACATGCTATCGGTCGCGGCACGCGCCCTTTCCTGGATGACCAAGACCGTAGTAAGAACATCGCCCATTGGAGTTTTTGCCCTTACCGCCACCGCCGTGGGGACATTTTCATTTGAGCAACTTCAGCGTCTCCAGGTTTACTTTATGTGCTACATCCTGGCTACCTTTGTCCTGACGTTCTGGATACTGCCGATGATCGTCACCTGTTTCACCTCATTCAGCTTCAGAGATGTTCTTAATTATTCCAAAGAAGCTCTGGTATTAGGTTTTGCCACAGGCAACAACTTCGTTGTCTTGTCTGTCATTGCCGATAAATCCAAAGAATTATTTGCTAAGATCACCCCTAAGGAGGAAAAGACGGGAAACCTGATCGACAGCGTACTGCCTCTTGCGTACAGCTTTCCGAGCGTCGGCAAAATCATTGAAATCCTCTTCATAGTCTTTGTGGCTTGGTATGTGAACCAAGCCCTGGGGATCGTAGATTACCTTCAACTAGCCGTGGCAGGCGTGATGAGCCTGTTCGGGTCACCCAAGGTGGGGATTCCCTTCCTCCTCAATTACATGAAACTGCCCGGCGTCTATTTCGATCTCTACATTATGTCCGACGTGGTGACCCGTAAGTTCAAGGTGCTGCTTCAGACGATGAGCATGCAAGCCCTGACACTCATCGTAGCGTTCGTTCTTGTTAACAAAATTGTCTTTAACGCGAAGAGAATTGTGGTGGCGGTGGTCGGTACGTTCCTGCTGCTCACCGTGTTCGTCCTGACCGTTCGGATGGGCCTGACTTACCTGGTACAGGATACATACCATGAAGACACCATCCTCTTGGGAATGAAGATCACTGATCAATCTCCGGCCAAGGTGCTGGTGCAGCCCCCCGACCTGGCGAGGCATCATCCCGCGCCGACAGAAAAGGAAGGCGAACTCCTCCATAAAATAAAAGAGAGCGGGATCCTTCGCGTAGGATACAATGCCGAGGCCATGCCCTTTGCATTCTTCAATTCAAAGGGTGAACTCGTCGGTTACGACATCTATTTTGCCCACCGTTTGGCCGGAGACCTGGGCGTCTCCCTGGAGTTCATCCCTGTTCAAAGAGGAAAAATACAGGAGTACCTTGATAATGGTATCTGTGACATAGTCATGTCGGCAGTACCCATCAGAGTGGATGATCTGGCGAAGATGAATTTTACCCGTCCCTACATGGAGATGAAGGGGGCCTTCGTCGTCAAGGACTACCGAAAGAAGGAATTCCAGACCAGGGCAGACCTGGCAGGCATTAAGGGGCTGCGCATCGCGGTAACTCATGCAAATAGCCTTGAAGACCGACGCCTGCTTCGCCGCTACATCCCAAACTCTGAACTGGTGGAACTCGAAAGCATCAGGGATTTCTTCGTCAAAGGTGACGTCGCTGACGCCCTGTTGACAACGGACAAGATCGGCAAGGCCTGGGCGCTGTTATATCCGGAATTCGGAGTGGCTGTGCCGAAACCCCACCTGTTCGTGTATGATGTCGCCTATCCCGTCCCCATTACAAAAGGAGATCACATCTTCCTGGATTACCTGAACCTCTGGCTCACCCTGCAACAGACCAGCGGCGTAGTGGGAAAGCAGTTTGACTACTGGATACTGGGCAAAACTCCAGAACGGAAAACCCCTCGCTGGTCGATAATCAGGAATGTATTGCACTGGGTTGATTGAGCCTGGGGGACACCACCGTTTTTCTCAATGATATCCGACCTCTCGATGACAGGAACAGTAATACAAACCTCGACTGAATTTTGGCCGTGGGGAGGAGAGTTCCGTGGCACACCTTCGTAAAACTGGATCGAGAACCTGTCGAAATCTCGGCCTGCCGGGGGAAGCAGCACACCAACCCTTGCGCTTTGGCGGTCTCGAGGTTATAAGACATTGTCACGGGGTGTAGCGCAGCCTGGTTAGCGCGCGTGCCTTGGGAGCACGAGGTCGCCGGTCCGAATCCGGCCACCCCGACCATTATTTTTCGCTCTGTACTTTTCGGAGAATGGAGTCAAGCCTCAGCCCTTTGTTTTTGAGTAACCCTTTCTTCTCATAATCCTCATCAATCCCGAAAGGCAGTCAGAAGAAATGAAGTTCGCCCCGTTCCACGGTATTCGGTTGTTGATAGCAATACTAATTGCCCTGGTAGTTGCAAGTACTCTCTGTTACGCGGACAACGGAAATTCCGACGGCCTGCTCAAACTCACGATTCTGCACATGAACGATCCGCATGCCCACTATGTACCTTATTCCAAGGAGGGTTCGTCAGGACTGATAGGTGGATTCGGCAAGGCCCGCACCGTGATATCCGAGGTTCAGGCACAGAATCGGGAGCTTGGCAGACACACACTCATTTTTTTGGCTGGCGACCTTCTTATGGGCACGCCTTTCTCAACCGCATTCAAAGGCCAACTTGGCGTCACGTTAATGAACGAAATGCAATTCGACGCAATGGTAATAGGGAATCACGATTTCGACTATGGGACAGATAACTTGATGACAAATGTCAAGTCGAACGCGAAATTTCCTCTGATCAGCGCAAACATCAAAACCAGGTCCGGTGATTACATTTTTCAAAGGACCTTGATCAAAAACATTTCCAATCCAAAATCAAGAATAGTCGTTCTAGGACTCACAACTCCCGACACACCAGTGACCACTTTTCCCGACAATGTCAAAGACCTGGTCTTCGAAGATTCGGTAAGGACGGCCCAAGAAGTCTTGCTAGGGGCTGATGAGCGAGATCTGGTAATCGCCTTGACCCATCTTGGAGTTCAAGAAGACAAACGATTGGCCCAAGCCTGCCCCAGAATTGACATCATCATCGGAGGTCACTCGCACACGCCGCTGTTCAAGCCGGTAAAAGTCAATAATGCCGTTATCTGTCAAGCCGGAGCATACGCACAATACATTGGAAAACTTGATGTAGAAGTTCAGGATGGGCGGGTAGTCAAATACTCCGGAGAGTTGATTTCCCTGGGTCCTGAAATCAACGAAGACCTACAGATTGCATCAATAATAGACCAGTTCAAGAGTACAATGGATTCGAGTCTGAACAGCGTAATCGGCGACACCCAGGTGTTGCTTGAAGGTGGACTAAGAAGCGCAGTGAGGTCCGGGAGGGGAACCAATCTAGGCCGCCTCATAGCCTATAACATGGCTGTAAGCGCGCGATCCGAAGTAACACTGATCAACGGTGGGGCCATAAGGGCAAGCCTTCAAAAAGGCAATATTACCCTTGGAGAAGTGTACACCGTGCTGCCCTTCCCAGACACCGTGGTCAAAATGGATCTCTCCGGAGCCGATATTGCCGAGGTGCTCCAGAGAAGCGCCGGGCTCCCGGACGGCAGCGGAGGAAAATTGCAGTCATTCGGCATAGAATACGGCTTTGAAGACGGAAAAGTGAAAATCACGAGAATAGGGGAGCGTGGTTTTGAACCGGAAAAAGCATACTCGGTTGCTACGAACAACTTTCTTGCAGCAGGCGGAGACGGGTACATCGTTTTCAAAGAAAAAGGTCGGAATATTTACGATTCCTCAATTCTCGTCAGCGATCTGCTGGTGAATTACATAAAGGAAAAGAAAGACATCACGCAGTCGGTCTTGGACAGTATAGAAAGATAGAGTTGGGGTGAAGACTTATAATGAGATTACGACCTGAACGCTGAATAAGTGGGATGCCACAGAATCGATTTTGATGTTCGCAGATTCAAAAAGTTTGTGAACCTGTCTTTTTACACACTAAGAGCCTCGATCTTACTCCGTCTGTACCTGGTCAAATCACGCCATTGCCGAACATGTTTTTGTGGTATAAAGCTTCCTTTTAATAGCCCAACTCGCGGGAGCCCGGATATCCACTGGCAATCCGACATGTCTGTTTTTTTTGCCAGGAAGATTTTTGAAATGCCGAGCATTGACGAGAATCACCTCAAAAAGACCTTCCAAAATATTGTGTACCGGCCTCCAATAGATACCTGTGCTTTCCATGGCGATAATGCGACAGTTGTGATCTAGCCCAACTTCGACGTGCAGTAAGTGTGCCAAGCCTGTTTTTGGGGGTTATGGCAACAAAAAGTCTCGTGATATCAGAATGAGGGTTTCTTAACGACGAATGTAGTGCCATAGAGTGGCAAAA
>Ga0247842_10001886_pt1 | contig 32981 bp, 43 predicted proteins | sample LaCruzMarch2015__3_FD_192411 | JGI IMG/M metagenome (GOLD analysis project Ga0247842, IMG submission 192411) | Freshwater microbial communities from meromictic Lake La Cruz, Castile-La Mancha, Spain - LaCruzMarch2015_19m | ecosystem: Environmental > Aquatic > Freshwater > Lake | place: Spain...
CGTTATTTGTCTTTAATTAATGATTATTTAAAATACTATAATAGCTCCCGATTACACCTTGGACTTGGACTTAAAACGCCTGCCCAAATGATTGCTTAGTGTTTCCAAGGTGCTGATTAGAAGACGGACAGGATGAACAGATAACAATGTTTCTCGTCAAAAAAGATGAGAATAAGCCGGTTGATGAAGCTAATCCTCAGGATAACTTAGTTGTGGTCCGCGTGCGCGTGCGTTCGGGCGGTCTGGATGTCTACGTGCTTCGCCTTGGGCATGGCTATGTCTGGAATGGCGAGTGTCGTCATCGCGTTGTCTCCCCGCAACTTATACCTTTGGCCGAATAGAACCTTAAGGTATTTGTCCCTTTGTCCCTCGGATCCTTTGCCCTTAGTAAACAAACTAAGTCATTGAATTCCGGGGGATTTTTTATAAAACAAAAACCGTTCTACTGAAAATTTTACAAATAGAACGGTTTTTTAAAAGGTGGGGATGGTTATTTTATTTTAACAAAAAACCTTTTACCCTTTTGAACAATATCACCCGATTTTAGAATTAATTTATAATCATCTATAACGATACTATTAACTTTCACGCCGCCCGCCTCAATTACGCGCCGGGCTTCGGTTTTAGAAGTAGAAAATTTAGCTTCAACTAAAACACTGATAATATCAAGTTGGTTGGGTTTAATTATTTTTAGATCATCGGGCACTTCTTTTTTACTGAAAGTATTAATGAAAAAAGCCTGAGCGTCGCGCGCTGCTTCTTCAGAATGATAAAATCTAACTATTTCATAAGCTAGTTTCATTTTAAGATCGCGTGGATTTAAACCCTCGGTTAAGGCTTGTTGATATTTTTCTATTTCCGTTAATTTTAGACGGGTTGTCAGGGTAAAATATTTAATTAGATATTCATCTTTTAAGGACATGGTTTTACCGTACATTTCATCAGGGGAGTCAAATAAATTAATGACATTACCCCAACTAGAGCTCATTTTGCGACCGTCTAGACCCTCAATTAAAGGATTAGTCATAATATCTTGGGGTTTTTGGCCGTAATGTCTTTGAAGTTCACGCCCAGCTAGTAAATTAAAACGTTGATCAGTGCCACCGATTTCCACGTCGGCTTTAACCACTACCGAATCATAGCCTTGCATTAGCGGATAAAGCAACTCTCTGAGCGATACGCGTTTACCGGCATCAAGTCGGCGCCGGATATTGTCGCGGGAATTAAAATCATTAAGGGAAAAAATATTAGCTTGTTCGCATAATTCCTGGTAGCGGAGTTTATTTAGCCACTCGCTATTGTGATGCGTTTCGCATTCGTCTAGATTAAGTATTTTTTGGGCTTGTTGGATATAATTTTTCATGTTCTTCTTCACCTGTTCAGCTCTTAACATCGGTCGTTCACTTTCTTTATCAGAGGTATCACCAATAACGCCAGTAAAATCGCCAATAATTAAAATAATTTTATGGCCGAGTTGCTGGAAATCGCGTAGTTTAAGAAGTGGAACAGATCGTCCAATATGAATGTTCGGGCTAGTTGGGTCAACGCCGAATTTAATTCGCAGCTGGCGACCTTCTTTTAATTTAGCTCTTAACTGGTTCTTATCAATAATTTCTTCCACGCCCCTAGTTAAAAGTTCATCAATTTTTTTATCATCAGTTATAATCATATCTTTAAAAGATTTAATTTTAGCTTACTTTATTACTAATAGATTAGCATAAAAATAAAAAATAAAAAACAAGCGTCTTTAGTAACGCTTGATTTTTAATATTCACTTTAGACAATTAATTAACCCAATCTTTTATTTCGTCTTTTTTCGGTTGGCGCTTTTAGCGACCTTTTTAGCGGTTTTTTTAGCAGCGACTAAGGCCGCAGACCCCGCACCCGGCAATCTTTTTGCTTTAACTCGTTTTGGTTTATTCATCGTTCTTAAACAAGACGTGCAAACTTTCAACTTTAAACCATCAATAGTTTTAGATTGCAAATTGATATGCTGGCGTTTAAGAGTTTTAATATTAGAGTGAGAACGACTGGCTCCCTTAGTAGCACTTCGGCGACATAAATCACATTTTTTAGCCATACTTTTAATTTATTTTAAGAAAATTTTACAGCACCCTTATGTTAACAAGATTTTTAAAATTAATCAAGCTATGTTATAATAAAGAAAAATAAATAATATTATGGACTACATTTTTCAAATTGTGGTGCTTATTTTATCGGCGGCTATTCACGAATACATGCATGCTTGGGCCGCTTGGCGTCTAGGCGATCCGACCGCTAAGAACGCCGGTCGCTTAACCCTTAATCCACTGGCCCATTTAGAATGGTTTGGTTCTTTTTTCTTGCCACTTATTATGATAATGATACCAGGCAATAGTTTTATTTTTGGTTGGGCGAAGCCGGTTCCTTATAACCCTAATTTTTTAAATGATCAAAAGTATAGTGAAGCTAAGGTCGCTTTAGCCGGACCCTTAGCTAATTTAGCTTTGGCCTTATTATTTGGTTTGTCTTTACGTTTTTTACCTTTTTTTAATATTGATTTTCTTAAACTACTGGGTCAAATAATTTATATTAATTTAATATTAATGGTTTTTAATCTGTTACCGATTCCACCACTTGACGGCTCTAAAATTTTAGCAGTTTTTTTGCCGGAACGAGCCCGCACTCGTCTATTGAATAGTGAGCGGGGTAGTTTTATTTTTATTGTTATTTTTGTGATGATTGGTTGGCCGATACTTATTCCAATAATTGACGGCTTGTTTAAGTTAATCGTTGGCTCATAAATTGTTCGATAAGCCCGTTAATATGGGTCAATTGTTAGCCAGCCGTTCAGTCAGTCTTGACTTATGTTTTGTATTTTGTTAAATTAAATCAGTATAAAAATAGAGTAAAATCTATCCTGAGTATTCAGGATTATTTTTGCTTACCGATAAGCAGCTATTGTAAATTCCTTAGGATGTTTGTTGATAATTAAGTTAAATTATTTAAAACAGCTCAGCTAGATAATTGAGCTCATTCAATATTATTTATGCCCACTACTAATCAGTTAATACGTAAAGGCCGCAAGCCAGTCGCTAGTCGTCGTAATGCGATTGCGCTTCATATGAGTTTAGATTCTTTACACCGTAAGAAAAACGAAACGGCTAAGGGTGCTTCTTTTAAACAAGGCGTTTGTTTAAAAGTAACGACCACTACTCCTAAAAAACCGAATTCTGCTTTACGAAAAATAGCTCGTGTTCGCCTATCAAATGGCATGGAGGTCACCGCCTATATTCCGGGCATGGGTCATAATTTACAAGAGCACTCTATTGTTTTAGTCAAAGGTGGCAAGACTAAAGATTTACCAGGTGTGCGTTATAAAATAGTTCGTGGCGTTTTTGATGCTTCTGGAGTTGAGGCGCGTCGCCAGGGTCGTAGTTGCTATGGCGCTAAGCGTCCCAAAAAATAAAAAATTAACAGAAATTAACTTTAATTAAATATGAGAGGTAAACCAGCTCCTAAAAGAGAAATCGAAGGCGATGCCAAATATAATGATAAGAATATCGCCAAATTCATGAATTATGTCATGGAATGCGGTAAAAAAAGCATAGCCGAAAAAATTGTTTACGGCGCTTTTGATATTTTAAAAGACAAAACTAAGCAGGATCCGCGCCATGTCTTTAACAAGGCAATTAAAAAAGTTTCACCTTTGGTTGAGGTGCGCGGTAAACGCGTTGGTGGGGCTAATTATCAAGTTCCTTTCCAGGTACGCGGTGAACGTCGTTATTTTTTAGCTTGTAATTGGATTATTAATGCGGCCCATGACCGTAAAAATAGATCAATGGCTGAAAAATTAGCAGCTGAAATTTTAGATGCTTCTAATGGTGAAGGAGCAGCTGCCAAGAAAAGGGAAGCGGTGCATAAGATGGCGGAGGCTAATAAGGCTTTTGCACATTTTTCCAGATAATTTTATTTTTGGCCGATTTCGGCGTCAGAAACTCCGGTGCTCACTCACCGTATTATAATACGGTTCGTTTCGCTCCTTGTTTCTTCCTTGAACTCGTCTCAAAAATAAAATCATCATAAAACGATATTACTGAATCCATCTCAAAATTTAACTTCTTACCTAATTACTGAACTCGTCTCAAAAATAAAATCATCATAAAACGATTTAATATTATTCATAACATATGGCTCGAGATTACGCCTTAGAAAACATTAGAAATATCGGTATTATGGCCCACATTGACGCTGGTAAAACTACTTTTACCGAGCGCGTTTTGTTTTATACCGGTAAAAAACATAAAATTGGTGAAGTACATGAGGGCGCGGCGGAAATGGATTGGATGGAACAAGAAAAAGAAAGAGGAATTACGATTACTTCGGCGGCCACGACTTGTTTTTGGAAACAGAATAAAATTAATATTATCGACACGCCCGGGCACGTTGACTTTACTGTTGAAGTTGAACGCTCACTGCGTGTTTTAGATGGAGCGATTGCTGTTTTTGATGGTCAAGCCGGAGTTGAGCCACAGTCGGAAACGGTTTGGCGCCAAGCTGATAAATATAATGTTCCCCGTCTTTGTTTTGTTAATAAAATGGATAAAATGGGCGCTGATTTTTATATGAGCCTTAATTCAATTAAGACTCGTTTAAACCAGAAGGCGGTGGCCATTCAGTTACCAATTGGTGCGGAAAATAATTTATTGGGCGTAATTGATATTTTAACTAAAAAAGCTTATAAATTTTCTGGTAATTTTGGTGTGAATATTGAAGAAATTCCGATACCGGCCGATATGGAAGAAAAAGTTAAAGAATTTCATAATGAATTAATTGAAAAGGCCGTAGAGTGTGATGAAGTGACTATGGAAAAATATTTAAGCGGTCAAGAAATATCGCTTACTGAATTAAAGGCGGCGATTCGTAAGGGAGTTATTGTTAATGCCATTTATCCAGTTTTATGTGGCACGGCTCTACAAAATATTGGCGTTCAATTAGCGTTAGATGCCGTTAATGATTATTTACCGTCTCCACTGGACGTGCCAGAGGTAGAGGTGACCGATTTAAATGATTCTGAGAAAAAAATAATTATCTCGGCCGACGACAGTAAACCCTTTGTTGGTTTAGCTTTTAAAATTGCGACTGACCCCTTTGTTGGTAAACTTTGTTTTGTCCGAGTTTATCAGGGAGTTTTAGCGGCCGGTTCATACGTCACTAATTCTTCAAAAGATGGTAAAGAGCGCGTTGGTCGTTTAGTACGAATGCACGCCAATCATCGTGAAGAAATTAAAGAAATTTGTGCTGGTGATATTGCCGCCGTTATTGGTTTAAAAAATACTACGACTGGTAATACTTTGTGTGATGAAAATAGTCCAGTGCTCCTGGAATCAATTATTTTTCCGGAACCAGTTATTAAAATTGCGGTTGAACCAAAAACAAAAGCGGATCAAGAAAAGATGGGCGTGGCTTTACAACGTTTAGCCGAAGAAGATCCGACTTTTAGAGTAGAAACTGATTCCGAAACAAACCAAGTTTTAATTTCTGGTATGGGTGAACTGCATCTAGAAATTATTGTTGATCGGATGCGTCGAGAATTTGGTGTTGAAGCAAATGTTGGTAATCCGCAAGTATCCTATCGTGAAACAATTACTAAAAAAGCGGAAGCTGAGTATAAATACGTTAAACAGACCGGTGGTCGTGGTCAATATGGTCACTGTTCTTTACGAGTTGAGCCACAAGAACCAGGTAAGGGTTCGGAATTTGTTGATGAAGTTAAGGGTGGGGTTATTCCACGTGAATATATTCCGGCTATTGAAAAAGGGGTTAAAGAGGCTTTGCTTTCTGGTGGTTTAGCTGGTTATCCAATGGTTGATATTAAAACAGCGGTTTTCTTTGGTTCTTATCATGAAGTTGATTCTTCAGAAATTGCTTTTAAAATGGCGGCTATTTTTGCTTTTCGAGAAGCCTGCGTTAAAGCTGGTTCTGTTTTACTGGAGCCGATTATGAAAGTTGAAGTGACGACTCCGGAAGAATATATGGGTAATATCATTGGTGATTTAAATAGCAAACGCGGTCAAATTGAAGAAATGTCCGATCGTTCAAACGTTAAAGTCGTTAGAGCTAAAGTGCCACTAGCTGAAATGTTTGGTTATTCAACGAGCTTGCGTTCGATGAGTCAGGGTCGGGCTAACTATGTCATGGAATTTGCTCATTATGCCGAAGTCCCAAAAAATATTTTAGAAGCGATTAAAGAGAAGAAGGGTAAATAGAAGCTAGTTAAAAAGCGAATCTTAAAAATAAATATTTTTTAGAGCTGAATATGTTTTCAGAAAAATTACAGAAAATTTTGCAACTAATTAAAAAGACCGGTGATCGGGTAATTGTTTTTGATGAGGCCGCGCCTAAGGACGCCTATGTTTTAATGGATTTTGAATCATATGCTGATTTAATTGGGGAAGTAGCGGTTGCGCCCAGAAGACCACAAGTAAATCAGAATAAATCCAATATTCAACCCTCAAACACACCCCATGAATTATCAGCTGATTCAGCTTCCGACTCTTATATTGGTGAAGAAAAAAATGAGTCAATCCTCGGTTTGACAGAAGAAGATTTAACTGATAAAATAAATCGCGAGATATCGGTGTGGAAAAATCAAGATAATTCGGCTTATTTAGGTGAAGAAATAAAATCTAAGCGACCCTGGACAATCCCACCGCAAGTTAAAGACAAGGCTCAAGTTATTGAGTAGTTTGTTTTTTAGTAATAAGTTTATAAATAATAATTAATAAGTTCGGCTGGTTTCCTAGGGTGATTTATATTGCCCAGTTGGGAAAGAAACCTCTATAATGGGGGCCGTACAACAAAAAAACATGGCAACAGACAAATTTGAACGCACCAAGCCCCATGTTAACGTCGGTACCATCGGCCACGTTGATCATGGGAAAACTACTTTGACGGCCGCAATGTTAGCCGTTTTCAATTCCAAGGGAATGAAGGCGTCTAAAAAAGGCGTTAATGAAATTGATGCCGCTCCAGAAGAAAAAGCGCGCGGTATTACCATTGCCACTGCTCACGTGGAATATGAATCTGAAAAGAGACATTATGCACACGTTGATTGTCCGGGACACGCCGATTATGTTAAAAACATGATTACTGGCGCCGCTCAAATGGACGGCTCTATTTTAGTAGTGGCCGCAACTGACGGCCCCATGCCCCAGACCAGAGAACATATTTTATTAGCTCGTCAGGTTGGCGTGCCGTATATTATTGTTTTCTTAAATAAGTGCGACATGGTTGAAGATAAAGAATTAATTGATCTTGTTGAAGAAGAAATTCGTGAATTACTTAAGAAGTATGAATTCCCGGGCGACACGACCCCGATTATTCGGGGGTCAGCCTTAAAGGCTTTAGAAAACCCGACTGGTCCGGATGCCGAACCAATTATGAAGTTAATGGAATCTTTAGATAATTATATTCCAGAACCACTGCGCGACATTGATCACCCTTATTTAATGCCGATTGAAGATATTTTTTCAATTGAAGGTCGTGGTACCGTAGTGACTGGTCGTATTGAAAGAGGAATTATTAAGGTTGGTGATGAAGTCGAAATTGTTGGTTTAATGGATACTAAAAAGACGACTGTGACCGGGATTGAAATGTTTAACAAGTCTTTGGATCAGGGTCAAGCGGGCGATAACGCTGGTATTTTGCTGCGTGGAACTAAAAAGAATGAAGTCGAACGCGGTCAAGTATTATGTAAGCCAGGAACCGTTACTCCGCACACTGAATTTACTGCCGAAGTTGTTGTCTTAACAAAAGAGGAAGGTGGTCGCCATAAACCGTTTTTTAATGGCTATAAACCGCAATTTTATTTTAAGACTACTGACGTTACTGGTGATATTACCTTACCGGCTGGCACCGAAATGGTTATGCCAGGCGATACCGTTAATTTGAATATCAAATTAATTTCTCCGATTGCTCTAGAAGACAAACAGAAATTTACTATCCGCGAGGGTGGCCGCACGGTGGCCGCTGGCGTGGTGACGAAGATTATAAAATAGTTACCTTGACCCGCCCTGATTAATAGTCAATTAGTTGACTAGTTAAAAAGTGGGGCGGGTTTATGGTGATTAGTTTAATGGAATCACTTTATCATTTAATCAGTTCATTATGTCTGAAAACAAAAAAGAGGAAAAGGATTTGAAACAAAGGATCAGAATCAAGATTAAGGCGTTTGATCATAAAATTATTGATCAGTCGACTCGAACGATTGTTGATACTGTTTTGCGCAGTAATGCTCAATTTTTTGGTCCAATTCCACTGCCAACCGAAAAGCATAAATATACCGTTAATCGCTCAACGTTTGTTCATAAAGATGCTCGTGATCAGTATGAAATGCGTATTCATAAACGGATAATTGATATTGTTGAGCCGACCGCTAAAACGATTGAAGATTTAACTAGCTTAAATTTGCCGGCTGGTGTTGACGTCGAGATAAAAATGCAGTAATATAACGAGAGTAATATTAAGTAACTAATTTGCGGCCTAAATAACTCTTTAAAATAGAAAGTGTTTAGACTAATGTTAGTTAAATTTTGGAGGTAAATCGGTTGAGAAAAAGAAATAAATAAAACAAACAACACAGTTTACGGTTATTTTTTTATTTATTTAGTTTTTAAGACTGGTTTTAAAACCAGTTTTTTGTTTAGTTAGTTTAACTGTTTAATTGAGTCATTTGGCTCTTATCTTCTAAGATTTTAAAGGTAATAATATATGAAATTTATCAGTGGAAAAAAATTAGCCATGACACAGATCTGGATTAATGACGAAGTGCTGGCAGTTACGCCAGTTTTAGCCGGTCCTTGTGTAATTACCCAGGTTAAAACTAAGGCCAGCGATTCTTATAATGCGCTTCAGTTATCATACGGTAATCGAAAGAAAAAAAATATTAAAAAACCACAACTAGGTCATTATCAAAAAGCCGATGTTTTACCGACTTATGTTAAAGAATTTAAAACCGAAGAGGCCGCTACTTTTAAGATTGGTGACGTTGTTAGCGCTGATGCCTTTACAGTTGGTGATATAGTTAATGTTATTGGTGTTTCTAAAGGACGTGGTTTTCAAGGAGTTGTTAAACGTCATCATTTTTCTGGTCACGGTAAAACCCATGGTAATAAAGATCAAGAACGGATGTCCGGCTCAGTTGGTCCTAAGGGTCCGGCTCATGTCTTTAAGGGGACTAGAATGGCGGGACGAATGGGTGGCGATCGAGTAACCGTTACTAATTTAGAAATTGCCAAAGTTGAAGCAGAAAATAATATTTTATATATTAAAGGGGCTATCCCTGGAGCTATTAACGGTTTTGTCATGATTATTGGTTCCGGTGAACTTAAAGTTAATTTAAAAAAAATCGCTCCAGTATCTGAAGAAAAGGTTGTTTTAGAAAACGAGTCAGTGGGCGAGGTGAAAGAACCTGAAATATTAGCAGTTGGAACTGAAGCGGTTGAGCCAGTTGAAGTAGTTGAAGCAGCTGAGCCGGTTGTTAAAACTGATGAAACCAAGGCAGTCCCTGTTAAAAAAGCGGCTAATTAATTTCAATCTCCTTAATCATTCAAATAAGATATGTCAGTCAAGATAAAAGTTTACAATCACCAAGCCGAAGCCGTTAAGGATTTGGAATTATCACCAAAAGTTTTTGCGGTAAAACCGAATCAAGCGTTACTTCATCAAGCGGTTATCGCCCAACAGGCTAATTGCCGTCAGGTTTTAGCACACACGAAAGATCGCAGTGAAGTTTCCGGTGGCGGTAAAAAACCTTGGAAACAAAAAGGGACCGGTCGAGCGCGCGTCGGTTCAAGTCGCTCACCTCTTTGGCGCAGTGGTGGTATTACTTTTGGACCACGATCAGATCGTAATTTTAAACAAAAGATAAATCAAAAAATGAAGCAAAAAGCATTATGCATGGCTTTTTCTGATAAAGTACTAGCTTCTACCCTAGTTGTTGTCGATCAGTTAAATTTTAAAGAATATAAGACTAAACAGTTTAATGCTTTATTAACAGTTTTAGAAAAGAATGTTTTAAAAAATGAACGCCGTAATATTTTAATTATTGATGACGCCCGCAGCGAAACAACTAAATATTCTGGAAGAAATTTAGCCGGCGTTAAAATTATTAATTTGGAAAATATTAATTTATTAGACGTCTTAAATTATAAGAATTTATTATTGACCGAGAAAGCCGCTCAATCTTTGAGCGATCGTTACGGCCAAATAAAAAAACTAAGTTAAGAAAATATGGCATTATTTGGCAATCGAAAAAAAACAGCCACCCCTGAATCCAAAAAGACGGTTAGTAAAAAAAATACGAACACAGCTCAGGCCATGCAAGATTTATATACGACCGACTCCAAGGAGGCTAAAGCTAAAACAACTCGTGATCAACATAAACATGGTGAAGCCCACCGGATTTTAGTGAAGCCTTTGGTAACGGAAAAAGCGGCGCATTTAAATGCTAGCAATAAATATGTTTTTGTGGTGTCCGTCATTGCTAATAAGATTAGTGTGGCCCGAGCGATTGAGGATGTTTATGGCGTTAAACCAGTTAAAGTTAATTTAATTAATATTATTGGTAAGCAAGTAACTCGTGGTCGTATTCGTGGCCAGCGTAATGATTGGCGTAAAGCCATTGTTACTTTGCCAGCCGGCAAGACGATTAAAATTTACGAAGGCGTCTAATTTTGCCGCATTATAAAGTGAGTCAGTATTTTAAACTAATATGGGTATCAAAAAAGTAAAAGCCAATACACCTGGTAGACGCGAAGCCACCTTCGATGATTTTGCCGACCTAACTAAGTTTGTTCCGGAAAAAAAATTAGTGGTTATTAAGAAAAAGACCAGTGGTCGTAATTTCCAGGGCAAAATAACCGTCCGTCATCGAGGCGGCGGTGCTAAGCGTTATTTACGGATTATTGATTTTAAACGGGATAAGTTTGATATTCCAGCAACTGTGGCCGCGATTGAATATGATCCGAATCGGGGTGCGCGCCTAGCCTTACTTAATTATGCTGATGGCGAGAAGCGCTATATTATTGCTCCAACCAATTTAATGGTTGGTGAAAAAGTCTTAAGCTCAAAGAGTTTAATTGAAATTAAAACTGGTAATTCTTTGCCACTTCAGTTTATTCCAGCCGGTATGCCAGTTTATGGAGTTGAATTAGAACCTGGGGGCGGAGCAAAAATTGCTCGCGGCGCCGGTAATGAGGTTTATGTGATGGGTGTTGAAGGACGGTTTGTTCAATTAAAAATGCCGTCTGGCGAAATTCGTCAGGTTAGAAAAGAATGTTTATGTACGGTTGGTCGGGTTAGTAATCCAGATCATCGCCATATTTCCCTAGGTAAAGCTGGTCGTAGTCGTCATATGGGAATTAGACCGACGGTGCGCGGAACAGCCATGAATCCAGTTGATCATCCTCATGGTGGTGGTGAAGGTAACCAATCAATTGGTCTTAAGCATCCGAAAACTCCTTGGGGTAAGCCAGCCATGGGACTAAAGACCAGAAGAAAGAAACAGTCGGATAAGTTAATTATCAAACGACGCGCTAAAAGAAAATAGTTAATTAAGGTTTAAGGTTATTAGCTAAAAAAAGATTATAAAACGTATATGTCAAGAAGTTTGAAAAAGGGGCCATATGTTAATTTACGTCTTCAGAATAAGGTGAAAAATCTTAAACCAGGAGACAAGACGATAATTAAGGTTTGGGACCGAGCAGCCACAATTACTCCGGAAATGGTCGGAACTACTTTTGGTGTCCATAACGGCAAGACTCATGTTCCGGTTTATGTTGTGGAAAACATGGTTGGTCATCGTTTGGGAGAATTTTCATTAACCCGTAAATTTGTTAGTCATGGTGGTAAGATTGCTAAAGCTCAATCGGCTGCTACCAAAAAATAAATTTAAAATCTGCCGTTGACTTTGTCGGTTTTCGCCGAAATTTAGAAAAACGGTTATTGATATAAATAATATGGAAGTAAAAGCTAGTTTAAAACATTTGAGAATGTCGGCGAGTAAAGTGCGTCTAGTGATTGATGTGATTCGAAAAATGCCGGTTTCTGAGGCACTTGATCAATTGAAATTCATTAATAAGTTAGCGGCCGTTTCAGTGGCCAAGTTGATTCGTTCGGCGATTGCTAATGCTGAAAATACTTATCATTTAGAGAAGGCTAATTTATTTATTAAAGAGATTTATTCCGATGAGGGGGTAACCCTTAAACGCTGGATGCCGCGGGCTCATGGTCGAGCGACTGAAATTAAAAAACGCGGTTGCCACATTAACTTAACGCTCGCTGAAATAAAAGTTAGTGGTAAGGGAGTTAAGAAAGAAATTAAGGTGGCTGAGCCGGTTAAATTGGAAAAATTAGTTAAGGAAAGTGAAAAAATGGGAGCGAAGGGAACAGCTAAACTGGAAAAAGAAAAGGGCAAGAAAGCGGCTGGTGAAAAAATTAAGATGTTCCGTCGTAAAGCCGGGTAAGTAATTAAATAATGAAGTTTTTAAATAAATTAAATTATAAAACGAGTAAGCTAAAAAAATATCTAAAAAACTTTCCGCGGTAGCGCGTTCAAACTTTATCAACAAATATGGCTAAAAAAGTTAATCCGAAAATTTTGCGCATGGGCATCACTAGAACTTGGGCATCGGTCTGGTTCGAAAATGGTGCTAAATATATCAACAACGTTCGTCAGGATGTTTTGATTCGCAAGTACATGATTAAAGAATTTAAAGAAGCCGGCATTGATCTGGTCGAGATTATTCGTAGTCTCAGTCGGATTGAAATTAATATCACCACCGCTAAACCGGGTTTAATTATTGGTCGTGGCGGTAATGGCGTTGAAGAGTTGAAACGAAAAATACATGATAAGTTTTTAAAGAATTTTCGGATGCAGGAAATTAATTTGAATATTAAAGAATGTAATCGTCCTAATTTGAGTGCGCAAATAATTGTTCAGGGGATGATTTTAGAAATTGAAAAGAGATCGCCTTTCCGCAAAGTTATGAAGCAGACACTGAGCAAAATTGAACGCGCGGGCGCGGTTGGTGCTAAAACAGTAATTTCTGGGCGTTTAAATGGAGCGGAAATTGCTCGTACGGAAAAACTGGTTTGGGGGAAATTACCCCTACAAACTTTACGAGCCGATATCGATTATGCGCGCGGAGTCGCTCATACTTCTTATGGGGCGATTGGAATTAAGGTTTGGATTTATAAAGGTGAAGTTTTTAAAGCTGATCAGGTAAAGGGTGAAGTAATTAACGCCCTCCAGTAAATGTTTGTGATTTAAAAAAATAGTGTCAATTATTCAATGTTTCAAAAAAAGATATGTTAATGCCCAAGAAAACTAAATGGAGAAAAGATCAGAAACGTCGTCGCGGCGGTAAGGCTAGCCGTAATCTACATATTAGTTTTGGTAGTTATGGCTTAAAGAGTTTAAGTGCTTGCTGGGTAACTTCCCGGCAAATAGAAGCAGCTCGGCGCGTAATGACTAAATATGTTAAGAAAACTGGACAAATTTGGATCAGAATTTTTCCCGATAAACCAGTGACCGCTCATGGTGGTGAAATTCCGATGGGTAAAGGTAAGGGCGCGGTTGATTATTACGTAGCGATTATTAAACCAGGCATGGTCATGTTTGAAATGGATGGGATTGATCTGGAAACAGCTAAAAAAGCCATGGAGAGTGCCGCTCATAAATTACCAATTAAATGTCAATTTATCAGCAAGGAATAAATAAAGTTGAGCGACTGGTCGGAATACTCGACTAGACGCCCTAAGATAAACTTATGGAGTTTAAAGAATTAAGTACAAAAAATCAAACCGAGTTACGTCGTTTACTGGAGATTAACCAGGAAAAACTGCGCGATTTGCGTTTTAAAGATTCTAATCGTCAATTAAAAAATATTCGGGAGATTAGAGTTGTTCGACAATTAATTGCTCAGGTTTTAACATTATTAAATAAGAAGTAATATATGAGTACTGTAAAAAAAGCGATTAACACTCAAGAGCTAAGTGCTCCAATCAAGCGTAAGTTTAAGGGTGTGGTTGTTAGCAATAAGAATACTAAGACGATTATTGTTCAAGTGGAGACTATTAAAAAACATCCTAAATATCAGAAACGCTATAAACAGAGCCGTAAGTATAAAGTGCACGATGAAGCAGAAAAATATCAGGTTGGCGCGGCCGTGACCTTTGTTGAATGCCGCCCCTTAAGTCGCGATAAGCGTTGGCGAGTAATTAAATAATTATATGGTTCAAGTACAAACATATTTAAAGGTAGCGGATAATTCCGGCGCGAAAGAAGTCCAATGTATTCGTGTTTTGGGCGGTTATCGTCGTCGTTACGGTCATGTTGGTAATGTGATTATTGCGGCTGTAAAATCAGCGGCGCCACATGCCGCCGTTAAAAAAAGCGATGTGGTTAAGGCGGTTATTGTTCGCACTAAAAAAGAAATACGACGCGCCGATGGTTCTTATTTACGTTTTGATGATAATGCTTGTGTGTTAATTAATGATTTAGAAAAGAAAGATCCGCGCGGAACTCGTATTTTTGGTCCGGTTGCCAGAGAAATTAGAAAAGCCGGTTATATTAAGATTGCTTCGTTGGCTCCAGAGGTTTTGTAAACTAAAGTAATCAGAGTTTTGAGACTTAGACCACTAACGTTAAAAGTATGAAAATAAAAAAAAATGATAAAGTAAAAATTTTAGCCGGTAAGGATAAAGGTAAGTCCGGTAAGGTTTTACAAGTAACACCGAGCGATGGCCGGGTCAGCGTTGAGGGTTTAAATTTATTAATTAAACATTTACGCCCACGTCGTAATGGCGAAAAAGGACAACGAATTGAATTTCCCGCCTTTATTAGTGCTAGTAATTTGGCATTAATTTGTCCAAAATGTGGGCAGACAACTCGGATCGCTTGTAAAATTATTGAAACAAGTGGAGCTAAGGCTAAAAAATTTCGTGTTTGTAAAAAATGTGGTGAGACGATTGAATAAGTATTGTGAGCTGATTTAGACGCCACTGGCGCTAAGAAGCGAACTATCAATATGAGATTAAAAGAAAAATATCAAAAACAAATTTCTCCGGAACTAAAAACCAAATTCAAGTTAAACAATGATATGTTGGTTCCGCGTTTAACTAAAGTAGTGTTAAATGTGGGATTTGGGCGTAGTGCCAAGGAGAAAGAATATGTGGCGACCGTTGGCCGAACGCTGACTAAAATTTCTGGTCAAAAAGTCGTCTTTACGGCGGCTCGCAAATCAGTGTCAGCCTTTAAAATCCGCGAGGGTCAGATTATTGGTGCAAAAGTAACCTTGCGTGGTCAAAGGATGTATGATTTTACAGAGCGTTTAGTTAATGTTGTTTTTCCGCGCGTCCGCGATTTTCGAGGCATCAGCGATAAATCAGTTGATCGTAATGGTAATTTAAGTGTCGGTTTTAAAGAATACACTTGTTTTCCGGAAATTAGTCTTGAAGAGGTTGATAATGTTCATGGCCTGGAAGTATGTTTGTCAACCAGCGCCTTAACTCGGGAAAAGGGTTTAGAATTGTTTAGCCGCCTAGGGTTTCCTTTCAAAAAAGATAGCAAATAAGTAATATAATATGGCAAGAACTGCATTAATCGTTAAAGCAAAGAGAAAACCAAAGTTTTCGACCAGAATCATTCATCGGTGTTGGCGCTGTGGGCGTAATCACGGATATATGCGCGCTTTTAAATTGTGCCGCATTTGTTTCCGCGAACTGGCCGACAACGGTGACTTACCGGGAATTACAAAGTCCAGTTGGTAAATTACCACGACCATTTATAAAGTTATAAAAAGGTAAAGCTGTAAAGTTAGAGTTATTAAGCTGGGACGCTTCATAATTTTCTCACTTTCCAATTTCTAAATAATATATATATGATGGATCCCATCGCAGACATGTTTACAAGAATCCGAAACGCTTCCGCCGTTAAAAAGCCGGAGTTGGTTATGCCTCTTAGTAAACTGAAATACGCCATCGCTCAGATCTTAGAGACTGAGGGTTGGATTAAGAAAGCTGAAATAATTCCGGGCGGTCCAGAAGGACGTCCTAGTCGTTTTGACGAGTTAAAAATTGAGCTTAAATATAATAAGAATGGTAAGCCAAAAATTAGCTCTATTCAGCGCGTTAGTCGGCCAGGCTTAAAGGTTTATATTTCTAAAGATGAAATTCCGACCGTTCTTAATAATTTTGGTTTTGCGATTATTTCTACTTCGAGCGGTTTGTTAACCGATAAACAAGCGCGGGCTCAGAAATTGGGCGGAGAAATTATCGGCGAGATTTTTTAATCATTACTAGTATTTATTTTATATGTCACGATTAGGAAAATTACCAATCAAACTACCAGCCGGCACGACGGTTACCATTCTTGAAAAAGAACTTATTTTTAAAGGCCCAAAAGGAGAATTCCGTTTAGCGGCTAATAAGTTAATTGGTGTTAAATTAGAAAACCAAGAAATTAAAGTTACCCCAATTTTAGAAACTAAAGAAACACGGGCGATGTGGGGGCTTATTTGGAGTCTCGTTGGTAATGCGGTTGAAGGCGTTTCTAAGGGTTTTGTTAAAAAGCTAGAAATCAACGGGGTTGGTTATCGGGCGGCCGTTAGTGGTAACAAATTAAATATGAGCTTGGGTTTTTCTCACCCAGTTGAGTTTATTTTGCCAACCGGAATTAGTGCAACTGTTACCGGCAACGTTATTTCTTTAGAGGGGATTGATAAGGCGCTCGTTGGTGAAACAGCGGCGCGAATTCGAAAAATTCGCAAACCGGAGCCCTATAAAGGTAAGGGTGTTAAATATGTTGATGAGATAATTAGACGTAAGGCCGGTAAAGCTGCTTCTAAAGGTAAATAAGTTTAAACGGCCCTAAGACCCAAATTTTATAAGTTAATTATATGGATAAAATTAAAGAGAATAATCAGCGCCGACAACGACGCCACGCTAAAGTACGCGCTAAAATTAGTGGTACCTCAGCGCGTCCGCGCTTAAGTGTTTTTCGCTCTAACGCTGGTCTTTATCTACAACTCATTGATGATGAAAATGGTCATACATTAGCCAGTGCCTCCACCTTAGAAATAAAAGATAAAAGCACTAAAGTAGAAAAAAGTAAAAAAGTCGGCACGGTCTTAGCTCAAAAGGCCAAAGATTTGCGCATTATTAAGGTTGTTTTTGATCGTGGTGCTTATCGCTATCATGGTCGCGTTAAAGCAGCCGCTGAAGGTGCCCGTGAAGGTGGTTTACAATTTTAAGTTATCAATTATTATTTAAAATATGGAAGACAAAAAAAACACAATCGCCGTGCCTGCGCCAGCGCTGGCTGCTAAAACAGCGGCGGAAGCGGTCGCCAAAAGTGTTTATGGTGAAAAGAAAAAAGGGACGACCGGTGGTCGTAAGTTTCGTGGTGAACGACGTGATGATCGCCAAAAAGAGGAAAAGGAATTTGAACAACGTATTTTAGAGGTAGCGCGCGTAACCCGCGTTATGGCGGGTGGTAAAAGAATGAATTTTCGCGCTTGTATTGCTCTTGGTGATAAGAAGGGTAATGTTGGAGTGGGCTTAGGTAAGGGTGCCGATGTGACCATGGCGGTTAATAAAGCGGTTAATCGAGCTAAAAAAACAATGATTAACGTGCCCATTTATCGCGATACTATTCCCCATGAAGTTTTACAAAAAACTGGAGCGGCCCGGATTATGTTAAAGCCAGCAAAACAAGGACGAGGGGTTATTTCTGGAGGAGTCACTAGAATGATTTTAGAATTAGCCGGTATTAAAAATATTACTAGTAAAACATTGGGTTCAAATAATAAGATTAATAATGCTCGTTGTACGATTGAGGCTTTACAAAAATTGCGTCGCCCAGAAGCAAGAGAACGGGTTAAAGACAATAAAACCGAAATTAAGCCAGATTTAAATAAGATTTAGAAATAAAAATTGGCGGCTCAGCCGTCGTTTAATAGGATATTTCATTTAAAGATATGCTGTCACTTAATACAATTAAACAATCACGCGGGCGCGCCCAAAAAACTAAACGGGTTGGTCGTGGTAACGCTTCGGGACACGGCACTTATAGTTGTCGTGGTCTTAAGGGTCAAAAATCTCGTTCGGGCGTTTCCGGTTTAAAACGTCTAGGTTTAAAAGCGCAATTACTACAAATTCCTAAAAGTCGGGGGTTTAAGTCTTTACGGGCTAAAAATCAAGTAGTTAGTATTAAGGTTATTAATGCTAATTTTAAGGACGGAGAAATAGTTAGTCCGGAAACTTTAATGGCTAAGGGTTTAGTTAATTCCGTCGCGCTTCCGATTAAAATTTTAGGTAAAGAAAAATTAAGCGTCAAAGTTTCCTTTGATAAGGTTAAAATGAGTGCCGGCGCCAAACAACAGTTATAAAAAACTAGCTCAATAATTTATGTTCGACAGATTGGAACAAATTTGGAAGGCCAAAGATTTGCGTAACAATATCCTCTTTGTTTTAGGAATGCTTGTGATTTTTCGGTTAGCCGCCCATATCCCGATTCCGGGCGTAAATGTAGTTGCGCTTAAAAATTTATTTGCCTCTAATCAAATATTAGGACTAATGAATTTATTTTCTGGTGGTGGTATGGAAAATTTTTCTATCATGATGATGGGCGTGGCTCCGTATATCACAGCGTCTATTATTTTTCAACTTTTAGGGATGATTGTTCCTAAGATTGAAGAAATGCAAAAAGAAGAGGCTGGTCGTCAGAAAATAAATATGTGGACGCGCTATGTGACTGTTCCGCTCGGAGCGCTCCAGGCTTATGGCATGATTACTTTACTGCGTCGTGGTTCGGCGGGAATTTTAGGCGAAATTGCCTGGACTGATTTAGCTTTAATTATTTTAACAATTACGGCTGGCTCGGTCTTTTTAATGTGGATTGGTGAGTTAATTACTGAAAAAAAGGTTGGAAACGGTATTTCACTTTTAATTTTTGCCGGCATCGTGGCTGGTCTACCGACTGTTTTGAAACAAATTATTTTAACATTTGATCAATCGCAACTCTTTATGTTAATTGGTTTTGCGGTCGTTTCAATTATTACGGTTATCGGGGTGGTTATTATTAATGAGGGTCAGCGTAATATTCCCGTTCAATATGCTCGGCAAATGCGCGGCGGTCATAGTTTTGGCGGTACGAGCACACATTTACCCTTGCGGGTTAATATGGCCGGGGTCATTCCGATTATCTTTGCGATTTCCGTTGTTTTATTTCCATCGATGATTGCTCAATTTTTAATTCATGCTAAAACGGCTTGGGTTGCGCAGGCAGCGACCGCGACGATTACCTTGTTTAATAATCAATTATTTTACGGAGTCGCCTATTTTATACTAGTTTTCACCTTTACTTATTTTTACACGGAAATTATTTTTCACCCGAATCAAATCGCCGAGAATCTTCAGAAACAGGGTGGCTTTATTCCAGGTATTCGTCCTGGCAAAACAACTAGTGATTATTTAGCAAATACAACTCATAAGATTATTTTAGCGGGTGCTTTATTCTTGGGCTTAATCGCTGTTTTACCACTGATTATGCAGTATTTTACCGGTAATCAAGTTTTTTCAATTGGCGGCACCAGTCTTTTAATCGTTGTTTCCGTGGTTATTGAAACCGTTAAACAAATTGAATCTCAATTGACCATGCGTGAATATGACGGGCTTTAAATCAAAAAATTATTAATAGACCTTTAAAGCCGGCTTTATGGCCGGCTTTTTGTATGATATAATCAATAAATAGTTTATTAATGCCTAAATATATGAATTTACAAGACGTGACCAGCAATTTTACTCATCAAAACAATGAACGAATTTTAAAGCGGTTTAACGATATGATCGCTACTAATCCTCGTTATCGTAATTTAAGCGAGAGTAACCAAAAAATCCTTTTAGATTTGTTAAAAAAATATAAAGAGATTCTTAGAAAAGGATTAAAGCCGTCGCGTTTAATGATCCGGGATGATAAATATCATTTATATCAGAATCGTATTAAACTTGGTTTAAGTGAAACAGATTTAGATCAAATTAAAAATCTATTGGATAGTTTTAAAGAATAATTACCGAATTAGCTTTATGGTTTATATTAAAACACCAGAAGAAATTAAAGTGTTGCGCGCGGGTGGCCTAATTTTGTCTAATATTTTAAAGCGCTTATTAAGTGAGGTTCGTCCGGGCGTTGAGACGATGCAACTCGAAGATTTAGCGGATAGTTTAATTGGGGCGGCGGGTGGTCGAGCTGCTTTTAAAAATTATCCAATGGGGGGTGGAATTTTTTTCCCTTCGGTTTTATGCGTTTCTTTAAATAATGAAGTTGTTCACGGGGCTGCTTGGCCCAATCGAATTATCAAAAACGGCGATATTGTTGATTTAGATATTGGGATGGAATGGCCGGTAGACCTAAAATTACGCCAGCGCTTATCATTTCCAACTAATTCGCATTCTAAAAATGGGGGCTATTTTACAGATACCTGTGCGACAATTGGGGTTGGTAAAATAAGTGCTGAGGCGCGACGCTTATTAAGGGTGACCGCTGAGTGTTTAGAGCGGGGGATAGCGGCCGCTCGTCCCAACCGTCATTTAAATGAGATTGGGCGCGCCGTACAAACCCATGCCGAGAGTTATCATTATGGAGTAGTCCGTGACTTAGTTGGTCACGGTGTCGGTTATTATGCTCATGAAGAACCAGATGTTTTTAATTTTATAATTAGTGATAAATCGCGCGAAAATATTATTTTGCAACCAGGGATGGTCTTGGCCATTGAGCCGATGATTAATCTGGGCGATTGGCCAGTAGAGATAGCTGATAATAATTATACAATCGTTACGGCCGATGGTTCTTTGAGCGCCCATTTTGAACATACCATCGTTATCACCAGTGAGGGCTGTGAAAGATTAACTTAAGCTTAATTAATTAAAGTATATGGAAAAAACTAGAAAATACTTAGGACTGGATTGGGGAGAAAAAAGAATTGGACTAGCGACGGCTGACAGTGAAGTTAAGTTAGCTCTTCCTTTGAAAACAGTTACTAATTTAGCCGAAGTTTTAAATATAATTTTAGAAGAAGAAATTGATATTATCGTGGCCGGAGCGCCGCAGAAAATGAGTGGCGCGGCAGCCGATAATCAGATTTGGCAGCACTTTATTAACGAACTAAGGGAGCGTAGTGGTCGTCGGGTGGAGTTAGTCGATGAGCGTTTAAGTAGTTTAGCGGCTGATTCACTTTTAGGCGAGGAATCCGATAAGGCCGGGCGCGATGAAGTCGCCGCGACCATAATTCTACAGGCCTACTTAGATCGCGATTAATATGGAAGAAAGTAGAACAACGGCCGCGATTGTTTTAAGCCGCGAACCATATAGAGAAAATGATTCTTTAATTACGGTTTATACTCTTAATTTTGGTAAACTAGCGCTGATTGCCCGTGGTACAAAAAAATTACAGTCAAAATTAGCGGCTCACACTGAGCCGCTTAGTTTAATTAACCTAATGATTATTAAGGGTCGAGGATTTGATTATATTGGGGGTGCGGCCAATCGGGAAGTCTATTTTAATATTAGAGCTGATTTAAATAAATTATATTATGCTGGCCAAGCTCTTAAGATTTTTAATAAATTAGTTAAAGGCGATCAGGCGGATAAGCGCTTATTTTTTTTGTTGGTTAATTGGCTAGCGCTTTTAGATAATTATTCTGATTTTGACAAGGAAAATGGTTCACTTCTTTTTTCTTTTTTTATTTTAAAATTTTTAGTAGAACTAGGTTATCAACCGGAAATGTATAAATGTTTGCTTTGTAAAAATAAGCTTAAACCCGGTAATAATTATTTTGATCTACTAAGCGGCGGCGTTGTTTGCGAGGCTTGTTTTAATAAGGGGCGGCGACCAATAACTGACGGCGGAACTGATTTATTACCAGTTTCCGATAATTGTATAAAATTAATTAGATTTATGTTAGATGATCAATTTGAGCGCCCGGAGAAAATAAAAGTAGATAAAAAATTAACCAAAGAACTGAGCCTACTGGTAAATAAATTTTTGATTTTTTTCTCTTAAGCGCCTTAGTCTGATTATCGGCGTTTTTTATTTTATAATGATAAGCTGTTTCTTTGTCAAATTTTGAAAAATCTAAATATTTCTTGCTTAAATCCCTAAAATAAGTTAAAATTTTATTAGCAAAATATCTAAATTATTAAAAAAAACGAGACCATTCGTTTAATTTTTTATGTTAAGAACACACACTTGTGGTGAGCTTAAAATCTCTAACATTAGTCAAAAAGTTACTTTAGCGGGCTGGGTTAATAGTGTCCGTAACCATGGTGGCTTGATTTTTGTGGACCTAAGAGATCATTATGGCTTAACCCAGGTTAAATTTGATCCAGCTGTAAATGAAAAAGCAATCCTGGTTGCTGAAAAATTACATGATGAATGGGTAGTAAAAATAACGGGTCTTGTAAAGAGTCGGCCGGAGAATATGATCAATGATAAGTTGAGCACTGGCGCAATAGAGGTTGAGGTGGAAGAAATAGAAATTCTAAGTCAAGCTAAGACTTTGCCATTTTCAATTAATGAAGATAAAGCCGATGAAGCAAATGAGGCCCTGCGTTTAAAATATCGCTTTATTGATTTGCGTCGTCCTAAACTGCAAAAAATGTTAGCCGTCAAAGATGATTTTTTTACCTATATCCGTGAGTATTTTCATAAACAAGGTTTTAAAGAAATACAAACTCCGATTTTAGCCAATTCTTCTCCGGAAGGCGCGCGCGATTTTTTAGTACCGTCCCGTTTATATCCGGGTAAGTTTTATGCGCTGCCGCAGGCGCCACAACAATTTAAACAACTCTTAATGGTGGGGGGAATTGATAAGTACTTTCAAATTGCGCCCTGTTTTCGGGATGAGGATCCGCGGATGGATCGGGCTTATGGTGAATTCTATCAACTGGATATGGAAATGAGTTTTGTAGAACAAGAAGATATTTTTTTGATTATGGAGCCGCTAATGAAAGAATTGACAGAGAAATTTAGTAATAAAACTGTTAGCAACTTAATGTCTGATGGTCGTTTTAAACGTTTATCTTGGCGTGAAGCTATGGACAAATATGGCTCTGATAAACCAGATCTACGCTTTGAACTGCCGATTAAAAATGTTAGTGAATCAGTTAAAAATTCTGGTTTTTCGGTTTTTGATGAGGCTCTTGTGGGCGGCGGCGTAGTTCATGCTTTAAAAATAGCTGGCGGCGCTAAATTTAGTCGTAAAGAAATTGATGAAATAACAGAATTAGCTAAACAGCGGGGAGCTAAGGGTTTAGCCTATTTAACTATTAAAGAAGGGGTAACCGCTTCGCCGTTTGCTAAATTTTTAAATCCAGAAAAATTATTAGCGCTAGTTAATGTTTGTGAGGCTCGAGATGGTGATCTTGTTTTTTTTGCAGCTGACGCCTGGCGAACAGTTTGTAGTGTTTTAGGAGCGGTGCGCACGGAAGTAGCGACTCGACTTGGTTTAAAGGATAAGACTAAGGCGGTTTGGTTGTGGATCGTTGATTTTCCGATGTATGATTATTCCGAGCTTGAAGAAGGAAAAATTGATTTCGGTCATAATCCCTTTTCTATGCCCCAAGGCGGACTAAAAGCGTTAGCGGAAAAAGCGCCTTTAGATATTTTAGCTTATCAATATGATCTGATTTTAAACGGCTTTGAAGTATCTAGTGGCGCGATTCGCAATCATGATCCAGAAATTATGTATAAAGCTTTTGAAATCGCTGGCTATAGCCATGAAGAAGTAGATCAGCGTTTTGGAGCGATGATCAACGCTTTTTCTTACGGGGCACCACCGCACGGCGGTAATGCGCCGGGAGTTGATCGGATTATTATGGCTTTAAATGACTGGGATTCAATCCGTGATATTTATGCCTTTCCTAAAGATGGTCAGGGCCGCGATTTGATGGCTGATTCGCCCAGTGTGGTTTATCCAAAACAATTAGAAGAATTATCAATTAGTGTTGTTAAATCGAAAAAATAATTAAGCGCTAAATTTATTTAATTGCTTATGTCCATTACCCTGGTTAAATCTTTATATCGCTCAACCGCCGAATATTTAAATAAAGAAATTACGGTGGCTGGTTGGGTGCGAACCACGCGTGGTTCGAAAGAATTTTCCTTTATTGAATTAAATGACGGTTCTTTTTTCAAGGGGCTACAGATTATTGCTGGCGCTGATTTGATTAATTTTTCAGAAATAGAAAATATTAGTGTTGGTTCATCTTTAGAAATTAAAGGAATTTTAGTAGAGTCACCTGCGGCTGGTCAAGCCTTTGAACTTAAGGCACAAGTAATAACTATTTTAAATGCGGCGCCGGCCGATTATCCGCTTCAAAAAAAGAAACATAGTTTCGAATTTTTAAGAACAATTGCTCATTTGCGCGGTCGCAGTAATACTTTTTCCGCCGTTTTTCGTTTACGCTCGACGTTAAGTTTTGCCATTCATCAATTTTTTACTAATGAAGGTTTTAATTATATTCAGACCCCGGTTATTTCAACAAGTGATTGTGAGGGTGCGGGTGAGATGTTTCAAGTAACGACTTTGAATTTAAAAAATCCGGCTAAAGATGATCGAGGGGAAATAAATTATAATGAAGATTTTTTTGGTAAGCATGCCGGTTTAACGGTTAGTGGTCAGCTTAATGCCGAAGCTTTAGTAATGGGCCTAAATAAAGTTTATACTTTTGGTCCAACCTTTCGAGCAGAAAATTCTAATACGACTCGTCACGCTTCGGAATTTTGGATGATGGAACCGGAAATGGCTTTTGCGGAACTAGTCGATGATATGAATTTGGCTGAAAAAATGCTTAAATATTTAATCGCCTATGTTTTAAAAGAACTGCCCGAGGAAATGGAATTTTTTAATAAATTTATTGATCCGGGAATTTCGGAACGCTTAAATAATATTTTAAGTTCGGATTTTGGTCGAATTACTTATACGGAAGCAATTGCTATTTTAGAAAAGTCTGGTGAAAAATTTGTTTATCCGGTTAAGTGGGGAATTGATTTGCAAACAGAGCATGAGCGTTATTTAACTGATCAGGTTTTTAAAAAACCGGTTTTTGTTACCGATTATCCAAAAGACATCAAGGCTTTTTATATGCGTTTAAATGATGATGAAAAAACGGTGGCCGCGATGGACTTATTGGTTCCAGGAATTGGCGAAATTATTGGAGGCAGCCAAAGAGAAGAGCGTCTTGATAAATTAAAAAAACGCTTAGTCGAAATGGGACTTAGTCAAGAAGATTATGCTTGGTATTTAGATTTGCGCCGGTATGGCTCGGTTAAACACGCTGGTTTTGGTTTGGGTTTTGAAAGATTAATTATGTATCTTTCCGGTATGGCTAACATCCGCGACGTGATTCCTTTTCCGAGAACCCCGAAAAATGCGGAGTTTTAAGGGGCAATATTTTAAGGTTTTATGATTATTTTGATATTTTTATTTATTCTGGTAATTTTAATTATCACTACAGTAGTAGTGAGCCAGAAGGAGAACAATAATATGAATAACAAACACAACGCTAAGTATGTTTTTTACTACCTCTTGTCGCTGGTTGCTCTTATTTTTATGGCTCTAGCTAGTGGCATGGTCATTTTTGGAATCATTAATACGTTGATTCCCGATACTTTAAATGTTTATGGCGGTAATCAGGTTGATAGTCAATTAAAGTTTGCTATTTCAGCCCTACTAATTGCTACGCCAATTTTTTATTATGTTTCTAGCCTGATTCATAAAGGCTTTCGTCGGGGTGAACTTGAAAAAAACTCGGCGATCAGACGTTGGCTAACTTATTTTATTTTACTGGTAACTTCCTTAATAATTTTGGGAGTCTTTATTAGCGTAATTAATAACTTTTTAGCCGGTGAACTAACGGGGCGCTTTATTTTTAAAGCCCTAACAATGATCTTTATTGCTGGTCTAACTTTTTCTTTTTATTTTTACGATATTAAACGCGAAGATCCGGAGCGGTCGGATAAAGTTATTAAAATCTTTTTTGTTAGTACGCTTCTGTTGGTTATAATAATTTTTACAGCCGCTTGGTTTTTTATTGAATCACCAAGTGTAACTCGAGCACGCCGTTTAGATCAAGATTTAGTCCAGAACATGATTAATATTGAAAACTCGGTTAATAGTTATTATAACCTTAATAAGAAATTGCCAGATAGCCTAGAGAGCCTACAAGCCGATAGGGGGGTTTATCTAGATAAAGATTCGTTAAGCGATCCAGCGACGAAAGAATTAATTAATTACCAAAAAGAAGGCGAACGCACCTTTTCATTGTGTGCAACTTTTAGAACAGATTCTTTAACTGAAAATAATAAACAGCTAATGAGGTATGAGGCGGGCATCAATAATAAGAAACATTCCGCCGGTTATCAATGCTTAGCCGGTTATCTGCAGGTTCCCGTTGAAGTTGAAATGGTTAAATAGTTAGATAATTTATGATGGATTTTACGGTCGACAAATTTTCTGGCCCCTTAGGTCTACTGTTAAGCTTAATTGAAAGTGAGGAGCTTAATATTACAGAAGTATCTCTAGCAAAAATTGCCGACGAGTATGTGGCCTATCTTAAAACGGCGGTTGATATTAATCCTGAGGAGTTGGCTGATTTCTTAGTGATTGCCGCTAAATTATTATTTATTAAATCTAAGGCACTCCTACCCTATCTTTATTCGGCCGAAGAAGAAGCCGAAATTAATGATTTAGAACGGCAGTTGCACATGTATAAGGAGTTTGTAGCGGCCAGTGAAAAAATTAGAAAATTAGAAAAACAAGGACGAAGTATTTATTTACCACCACTAACGGCTACTAAAAGTCGTCGATTACCAATAACTGTTCCAACCTTTTCACCACCCAGTTGTTTAAAGCACGGTATTTCTTCAGGAGATAATACCGAGCTCTTACATGATCAATTTTTAAAGATTTTAGAAAATTGTCGCCAGCAGTCAGAAATTATTTTGCCGGAAAAAACTGTGGAGGCGGAAATGAGTATTGATGATCAAATTGCTCATATTAAACGTTTAGTTTTAGATAAGCTTAAAATTAATTTTTCTAAATTACTATTAGCGGCGTCAACCAAAACAGAGGTAGTTGTTAGTTTTTTGGCGGTTTTAGAACTGGCCAAGCAGCAAGAATTATTTTTTGAACAATCAGAGTTATTCGGCGAAATATATATATCAGCTGGGCAAGAAGAACGAGCTGAATTCTTAGAATTGGCCAGTATTTAATAATTTGTTTATTTAGTTTATGTCTTTAAAATCACAATTAGAATCTTTATTATTTGTTGCCGTCAAGCCATTGTCCTTGAAAGATTTAAGTACGCTCACAAACGAAAAAACAACCATCATCGAGCAGGCGCTTAATGAATTAAGCACTGATTATGTTCAGGCAAGCCGGGGTTTAACAATTGTTCAACACAATCATCAATATCAACTGGGTAGCGCTGGGGCTAATGCCGCGATTGTACAAAAATTTTTTCAAGATGAAACTGGGGGTGAATTGTCGCAACCCAGTTTAGAGGCGCTGACGATTATTGCTTATCGCGGCCCGTTAGCTAAATTAGAATTAGAGCGTATTCGTGGGGTTAATTGTAGTTTAATTATTCGCAATCTTTTGCTGCGCGGCTTAATTGAAGAAAAAAATGATAAAGGTAAAGAGGAATTTTTTTATTCAGTAACTCATGATTTTATGCGGTTTTTAGGTTTAACTACAATAAAAGATTTACCTGACTATGAACATTTACATAATTTAGATATTTGGAATTTGACGACTGAGTCGGTGCCCGCTAATTAGCCCGAAATTATGCTAATCATGATTATCAACATTATTTTAGGGCTCGTCTTAGGACCAAAGCTAGAAGCGGTGATTAACCCAGAAGGCGTGATGGCGATTACTGCTCCAGTTTCCGAGGTGGCTCCGGTTATTCAGGATTATCGGGCGGCCGTTTTTTCTCCACTGGATCGAACTTTTTTATTAGAAAATGAAGCAGATGTTAAGCAACCAATTGCCAGTATTACAAAATTAATGACCGCCCTGGTTTTTATTAAAACTAATCCGCGCTGGGAAGAAATTTATCAAATTAAAAGCGAAGATCATGTTGAAGGCGGTCGTTTAAATTTATTTTTAGGTGACAGTGTCACGATTCGTTCTTTATTTTATACAAGTTTGGTTGCCTCAGATAATGGTGCGACGTTAGCGCTGGTGCATGCTAGTGGTTTAAGCGAGACGGAATTTGTCGCCCGCATGAATTTAATGGCTCAGCAGTTAGGACTTAGACAGACCAAATTTATTGATCCAGTTGGATTAAGTGATGGTAATATTTCAACGGCCCGCGAAGTGGCGCGCTTAGCCGTGGCTGCGTTTGAGCGACCAGAAATCAGGGAAGCAACTTTAAAAAAGACCCATGTCTTTACCACTCTTGAAGGGCGTGAAAAAAAGATTGAATCAACGGATAATTTATTGTTTAATTCAAAAGATAATGGTCGAAAAATTTTAGGAGGGAAAACTGGTTATACGCCGTTAGCGGGTTATTGTTTTGTTGGTTTATTCTCAGATGCCAGTGGGCGTGAATTGATTTCCGTGGTTTTAAATAGTCAGGATAAAAATGAACGCTTTGTAGATAGTCGTCGCTTAGCGGATTGGATATTTGATAACTATCTTTGGCATAAAAATTATTCTTTTTAACTATGTCATTAGTCAGACGGTGGTATAATAAATTTCGTAATTATTTTTCTGGAAATTGGCCGGTGCTTTATGGTTTATGCGAGAAGCGTAAGAGCGTAATAAAGTTTATTATCTCGGGAGGGACGGCGGCTGCAGTTGATTTAGTTTTATTGTATATTTTTTATGATTTATTATTATGGAAAATTGTTTTAGCTAGTAGCGTCGCTTTTATTTTGGCTTTTCTAGTCAGCTTTTCTTTACAAAAATTCTGGACTTTTCGCGACAATTCTCAGGATCGAATTTTTGGCCAATTTATTGTTTATATGCTAAATGCACTGCTCGGCCTTTATCTCAACGGTTTATTTATTCACTTACTGGTTAATCGCTATGACGTTTGGTATATTTTAGCGCAAATTATTATTAATTTATTGTTGGGTTTTTGGAATTTTATCGTCTTTCGTTTTTTGATTTTTAATATCAGTAAAAATGAGACTCAGTCTTAATAAAAAACAACTGTCCGCTGCGCCACCGCTTTGGCTCAAAGAGGCGGGCTATACTTTTATTGAAGATAGAATTAGTGGTCAAGGTAGTTATGTTCATCGCTTGACGCGAGATTTTTATCCACGTTTTCACCTTTATTTTCAAGAAGAACGGGGGACTAGCGGTCAAGAGTTAATTATCTTTCAACTCCATTTAGATCAAAAAAAACCCGGTTACGTTGGTTATCATCGCCATAATGCCGAGTATGACGGTGAATTAGTTGAAGCAGAAATTAATCGTTTAAAAAAACTTGCTTTACCAGATTTTTTTATTTAATATATGTTACCAGCTGAAGAAATAAAAAACAATTTAGATATTGTCGAGCTCATTAGAGAGTATATCCCGGTGCGGGCGGTTGGTGCTAATTTTCAGGCGCTTTGCCCTTTTCACAATGAGAAGACCCCGTCTTTTGTAATTTCTCCAGAAAAGCAAATCTGGCATTGTTTTGGTTGCGGTCGTGGTGGTGATGCCTTGGCGTTTATTATGGAAAAAGAAGGTCTTAGTTTTCCAGAGGCTCTGCGATTTTTAGCACCGAAAGCCGGGGTTGTTTTAAAACAAGACGATAATCAGAATTATTCAGAACATAATCGGATTTTAGATATTTTAGAATTAGCTGGTAAGTATTATGCTCATATCCTTCAGACCCCGGTCGGTGCCCAAGCTAGAGATTATTTAATTAAACGCGGCCTAACTCCAGAAATTATTAAAGACTGGCAAATCGGCTATAGTCAAGATTCGTGGGATTCTTTATATAATTTTTTACGTCGCCGTCCGTTAACTGGTAAAAAATATAGTGCTGAAGAAATTTTTTCGGCCGGACTGATTACTAAAAAAAGCGAAGTATCATCGGGTCAACGAGAGACTTATTATGATCGTTTTCGCGATCGAATTATGTTTCCGATTTGGGATGTTAATAATCGTTTAATTGCTTTTACCGCTCGAGTTAATCCGGAAAAAGAAAAAACCGAAAAGATGGGCAAATATATTAATAGTCCGCAAACTAAAGCTTACGATAAGAGTCGCGTTCTTTTTGCTTTAAATAAAGCGAAAGAAGCCATTAAAAAGGAGAATTTAGCGATTATTGTTGAAGGACAAATGGATGCAATTAGTTGCCATCAGCACGGATTTAAAAATGCAGTCGCTTCGTCTGGGACAGCACTGACAATTGAACAAATAAAACTACTAAAGCGCTATACTAATAATTTCGCTTTTGCGCTAGACTCAGACGTGGCCGGGTTAATGGCCAATGAACGGGGAAGCGATTTAATAAATAGTCGGCGCGATAAAATTGTTACAAGTGTCGATGAGGGCGGTAGTCGCCAGTTATATCAAGTAGATGATGTGACGGCGGATATTAATATTTTTATTATTAAATTTGCTAACGCTAAAGATCCGGATGAATGTTTACGAAATAACCCAGACGACTTTAAAGAGGCCTTAGCTAACAAAAAATTATTAATGCAGTATTTTTTTGAAGAAATTTTACAAGGAGCGGATCTGACTGATGTGTTGGTAAAAAAAGAAAAAAGTTTTTTATTTTTAAATAAATTAGCCAGGATTAATAGTGCAGTGGAGCTTGATGTTTGGCTTAAAAAAATTAGTGCCGCCCTTGATATTAGTGAAGCGGTTTTACGTGAAGAATTAATGAAACGTCAAAATAAAATATTAAGCGAGAAGAAAAAAGTAATAACCGACGTAGTAAAAGAGCGCGAGACGCTCGCGCCGGTTAGTCGCGATTATCGTTTGGGCGAATCAATGTTAGCGCTTTTATTAAAATTTTCGGCGCTAATTAGTTATGCCGCTGCTAATTTTAGCCCAGATAGCCTAAGTGATCAAAAACTAGCCCAATTTTACAAGAACCTGATAATTTACTATAATAAAGCCGCTGTTTTAGATTATGATAATTTTCGTTTATATTTAAAAGAACAGGCACCAACTAGCCCTGACTTACTTGATCGCTTAGTTCTTTTGGGTGAAAAAGATTTTTATAATTATGAGGACAGTCAAGCAAAAACCGAATTAATTAATATCTTAACTGATTTAAAGCAGTACGATAAACAGAGACAAATTATGTGCCTTCAAAAGGCTATCGCGGCTAGCGAACGAGCCGGTCAAGATGAAGAAGCTCAGCGTTTAATGAGTGATCTTAATATTTTAATGAGTTCTTAATTTTTTTATTATGGCCAAAAATAAAGCCAAGCCAACAAAAAAAAGATCAGTCGCTAAATCAGCGCCTGGTAAGCGTCAACCAGATAAGCGCCAATCCTCTAAAAAGAAAACTTTAGTGACTAAGCGTCGCTTGTTTAATAAACCGGTTTTAAAAAATAAAAAAAGAGGTTTAAAAACTGCACCCAAAATCCCGATAGTTGATAGAGAAATAGTGAGACCGAGCGCGGAAGCCATTAAGAATTTTATCGATAAGGGTCGGATGCGCGGCTTTGTAACAGAGACCGAATTACTCTACCTTTTTCCAGAAGTGGAAGAATATGTTTTTGAATATGATATTTTTTTAGGAGAGCTGCATCATAGCGGGATTAAGGTTATGGAAGACTCTGGGAGAATTTTAGATATGCTAGAAAAAAAAGAAAAAGATTTAAGTCCAGCTGGTCGCGCCGCGGCGCATCAAAGCTCTTTAAATATTGATTTGTCTAAATTAAGTTCGGATTCAATTCAGATGTATCTTAAAGAAATTGGTAAAGTCGCTTTACTTAGCGGTGATGAAGAAGTAGGGTTGGCGAAGCGCAAAGAAAAGGGTGATAAAGAAGCCGAAAAAAAAATCATTGAAGCTAATTTACGTTTAGTTGTTTCAATTGCTAAAAAATTTGCCGGCGCTAAGGGGATGAGTCTATTAGACCTTATTCAAGAAGGAAATATTGGTTTATTTCGGGCGGTCGAAAAATTTGAATATCGCAAAGGTTACAAATTTTCGACTTATGCAACCTGGTGGATTCGGCAGGCGATTACTCGAGCACTCGCCGATCAATCGCGGACGATTCGAATTCCGGTGCACATGGTTGAAACAATTAATAAGTTTCAGCAAGTTCAACGTCATCTAATTCAAGAGCTGGGGCGCGAACCGCTGGCCGATGAAATTGCCGCAGAAATGGGGGAAGAGGTTGATAAAATTCGTTACATCATGAAAATTTCTCAGGATACAATTTCTTTGGAGACAACAATTGGTGATGATGATGAAGACTCAACGTTAGAAGATTTTATCGAAGATGTAAAAAATATTGGACCAGATCGAGCCGCCGCCCTGCAACTCTTAAAAGATTATGTTAAAGAAATTGTGGCGCAACTGGCTCCACGTGAGCAAAAAATATTAGAAATGCGCTTTGGTCTAGTTGACGGCGTGGCGCATACCCTGGAAGAGGTTGGAACCGAGTTTGAAGTAACGCGTGAACGCATTCGACAAATAGAATCTAAAGCTTTAGAGAAAATTAGACGATTTAAGGGCTTAGAAAAACTACGAGATTATTAAATCATTAAGATATCTAAAAAATAAAAAATAACCCCCGGTTGATTAAACTAGTAATAAATAACCTATTATTAGTCGATTTTTATATACGTCTTCTAATCAGCACCTTGGAAACACTAAGCAATCATTTGGGCAGGCGTTTTAAGTCCAAGTCCAAGGTGTAATCGGGAGCTATTATAGTATTTTAAATAATCATTAATTAAAGACAAATAAC
>Ga0247842_10001888_pt1 | contig 32966 bp, 28 predicted proteins | sample LaCruzMarch2015__3_FD_192411 | JGI IMG/M metagenome (GOLD analysis project Ga0247842, IMG submission 192411) | Freshwater microbial communities from meromictic Lake La Cruz, Castile-La Mancha, Spain - LaCruzMarch2015_19m | ecosystem: Environmental > Aquatic > Freshwater > Lake | place: Spain...
TCCGCTTCTTCTTGCCCATGGCTGGTTCCTCTCTTATTTCTCATTATATCACGGCACTCTGGGAAACCAGTCAAAACCATACCTAATCTAGCCTTCAAATCTGTTCAGTTTTAGGGGCGCACTCCAGGCCTTAGCACACATCTATCTGCGAAGCATGGTGGCTCTGGCGTACTGCTTGAATCTGTCATAAAATTTACCAAAATAATATTGCGCGCCCAGATTAACACCGTTTTTACGCCCAGCCCGGTATATTTCCATATTCTGCTGAAACATATTGGCAAAGCTCTTATTTGAGGCTCCCCCCAGCCGCATTTTAACCAGTGTCTCAGGGATATAAGAGGATTTCAAGCCTAAGCAATGCAGAAAACGCAGCATCAGCTCAAAATCGGCAGCCAGCGGGAAAGACAGATCAAGCCGTCCATATTTCTCATAAACCTGGCGTCTCACAAAAAAAGTGGGATGCGGCGGCACCCAACCGGAAAGAAAACTTCCAGATTTATAAGGGGAAGACTTCCAAACCCGCACTGGCTTATCAATATTGGCTGGCGACACATAGACCAGATCTCCATAGCAGACATCCACTTCAGGTTTCTCAAACACAGCCGCTACCCGGGCAAGGACATTATCGTCCGCATAAAGATCGTCAGAATTTAAAATACCCACAATATCGCCAGTCGCCAAACCTATACCCTTATTCATGGCATCGTAAATCCCGGCATCAGGTTCGGACACTAACTTCGCCAAGCGGTCGGAGAATGAACGCACCAATTGGACTGTACCGTCGGTAGAAGCCCCATCCACAACGATATATTCAATATCCTTGTGCGTCTGCGCGAGCACTGAGCGGATCGCCCCCTCAATTACCGCTGCGGAATTACGGCAGACAGTGATTATTGATATTTTCATTGGTTTTTATCCGCCCAACTGTTTCCTATGCCACACCCATGCGTGATTTATTATGGTTTCCAGGTCGGCATATTCTGGTCTCCAACCCAACACACTGCGGGCTCGAGAAGAAGCCGCGACCAACTCAGCCGGGTCACCAAAACGGCGTGAGGAAATTTTAAACGGAATTTTCAGGCCGGTAACCTTGCCAGCGGTCTTAATAACCTCCAAAACGGAGAATCCCCTGCCGTTCCCTAAGTTGAAAACATCACTTTTGCCGCCCTTATCCAAGTAGCGCAACGCCAATAGGTGTGCGGTGGCGAGATCAGCCACATGCACATAATCCCTCCGGCAGGTGCCATCCGGAGTTTTATAATTTGAACCAAAAATATTCACGCAGAGCCGTCGCCCCATAGCAGCATCCAATACAATGGGAATAAGGTGCGTTTCCTCTTTCTGCATGGGACCTATTTCTCCGACAGGGTCGGCCCCTGAAGCGTTAAAATAGCGGAGCGCCACATATTTTAACCCATAGGCGGCACAATAGTCAGCCATCACCTGCTCACACATTAGCTTGGTGCGCCCATAAGGGTTAATAGGTCTCTGCGGGTGAATTTCTCTTATGGGATTTTTTACCGGATCTCCGTAGGTAGCTGCTGTGGATGAGAAAATAAGTTTTTTAACTTTGGCGGCCCGCATAGCGTCCAATAGGTTAAGGGTATTGGTCACATTGTTGCGGTAGTATTTGGCAGGGTCAACAACAGATTCCGGCACAGCTATCGAAGCAGCAAAATGTATTACTGCTGAAATCTTATATTTCTTAAAGCAGCGTGAAAGATCACCGGGGTTGGCCAGATCCCCCTTGAAGAATTCCCCCCACTGAACCAAGCGCCTATGCCCTGTGGACAAGTTGTCAAAAACCACGGTTTTAAAACCGCATCCGGAAAACAACTTGTTTGTCTGCGAACCTATATACCCAGCCCCACCTACGATAAGTATTTTACTTATAATCCGTTCCCCCTTCAGTTATTACTCCCCCATCTCGCACAACTTCGTGCCGACTACCGCAAGCATGAGATTTAGGCAACAGCACATACTAAATAACCGGCTACACCTATTCCCTCTTAATCGGGCGTTATTAGGAAATTCCCAATTGCAAGCAAATCCATCCCCACGCGCTGGAAGCAATCTATCGCGTGCTCCGGCATATTAACTATCGGTTCATTCTCATTGAATGATGTATTAAGAACTATTGGAACGCCAGTAATTTCACCAAAAGTCTTTATCAGGCGGTAATACCGCGGGTTCATATCCTCAGTAACGGTTTGAAGTCGACCGGTGCCATCAAGATGCGTCACGGCCGGGATAAGTTTCCTTTTATCCTCTTTTATCATGTAGACTTTTTCCATAAAAGGCACAGGGTAAGGAGCATCAAACCATTCCCCAGCCGCCTCCGCTAATATGGAGGGGGCGAACGGCCGAAAATTCTCTCTGCGCTTTACACGGGCGTTAAGAATATCCTTCATTTCGGTCCGACGCGGGTCAACAACAATACTCCTGTTCCCAAGAGCACGGGGCCCCCATTCGGTACGCCCTTGAAACCAGCCAGTTATCTTTCCATCAGCAACCGCCTTGGCAAAAGCGATAAAAAGCTCATCATCCCCTAATTTAGAGTATTTAACACCTTTTGCTTTTAACACTTTCTCTATTTCATCATCTGTATACTCAGGACCTAAATAAGGCTTGTCCATTATATACCCTCTAGGATGCCCCAGAGTCTCGTTCCAAAGCCAGTAGGCTGCGCCAACAGCCGTGCCGGCATCGTAGGCGGCTGGCGGAATATAAACTTCTTTAAATTTTGTCTTTTCAAATATTTTTCCATTCGCAAGCGAATTCTGTATACACCCGCCGGAAAGACAAAGATTGGGGATTTTGTATTTATCGTAAGTTTTATTCAACAGGTGAAAAAAAGCCTCTTCATACATGGCCTGCATAGAGGCTGCAATGTTCGCGTGATGATCCGTTACAGGTTCATCTTTTCCACGTGGCTTACCTAAAAGCTCGGTCATTTTATCAGAGAAAATAGAAGCTATTGAAGGAGAACCCTCGCTCCATGTCATTTCCACGCCCTTTGAATCATGCGTAAAATATGACGGGGCCAACTCAAAAAGACCGTTAGTTTTAAGTTTAACGATCTTGCGCATTTCCTCCATATAAACCGGTTTACCCATGGCAGACAACCCCATGACTTTATATTCATCGCCATAATGCGGAAAGCCCAGATACTGTGTTAGCGCGGTATAAAATATACCGAGGGAGTGCGGATAATAAACAGCATCTATAACCTTAAGTTTATTGTCTACGCCTAAGCCCCGCATTGAGCTTACAAAATCGCCGAAACCGTCCACCGAAACGCAAACCGCACGATTAAATGGCGAGACGAAATATGAGCTGGCCAAATGGGCCTTGTGATGCTCAATTTTTTTCACCTTAGCTTTTACAAGGCGTTTGTCGACATTTAAAGCCTGGCAAATTTTAGTTTTTAAGTCCCCCACCTTAGAGGCATTAGAAAACCGGTCCCGTATAAACCTTACACTGGGAGACTTGGCTATTAACTTAAAAAGTTTTTTATCCAGATGAGCGAAAGGGTTTCGTCCTACGGCAATATAATCTACATCTTTAAGTTCGACATGCGCGTACGTAAGGCACCACTTCATCGCTTCGGTAGGAAGTCCAGCCCAATGTTTATGCCTCCTTATGCGCTCCTCTTCCATCGCGCAAACTAATTTACCGTCTACCACCAAACAGGCGGCAGAATCCCCATGATAAGCATTAACACCAAGTATAATCATAATTTCTTCCTCACTATAAGTATTATAGCGCTATTAGCGGTCATCTTCCAGACTGGCTATTTAAACTCCAATTAGCTTCACTTGCATTCCAGTCTTTTTTGTATGCAATTAATCAAATCTCCGACGTTCTTTAACGAAACCATATCACGCTGAGTGAACCGGATGCCAAATCTGGTTTCAATCACTAATATCAGGTTGACATGAGAAAGCGAATCCCATCCCTCGATATCATTACTGGTCATTTCTGGTGTTATCATAATCGAATCATCATCAAAAACTTCCCGAAAAATGCCGTTCAGCGTCTCTTGCAGTGACATTAATCCTCCAGTGTTGAAAGGTCTCCTACATCCTGGCCTGAATATCTTGCTTTCAGGATTCTCCGCATTATTTTTCCACTTTTATTTTTGGGCAGGCTGTCCACAACGATTATCTCCTGCGGAGTGGCGATAGAAGAAACCCGGTTGCACATATGCAGCTTTATCTTGATTTCCAGCTCTTTAGAATACGCATGGCCCGCTTTAAGGCATACAAAGGCCACTACTTTTTCAAACATAATATCATCTGGCGCGCCTATAACTCCGGATTCTGCCACTTCCGGAATCTCCAGCAGGGCACTTTCAACCTCGAACGGACTGATCAGATGACCGGCTGTGTTAATAACATCATCGCTCCGCCCTTTGAACCAGTAATATCCGTCGCAATCCCGAACGGCGGTATCGCCAGTGTAATAATAGCCATTTCGAAATTTTTTCGTATAAGCCTCCTCATTATTCAGATAGGAAGCGAACATTGACGGCCAGCCCTGTTTGATACAGAGATTTCCCTGAGTATTATCAGGAAGGATTCTACCGTCATCGGCAATAATAGCAGCTTCTATACCCTCCATGGTCTTCCCCATTGATCCGGGTATGATTTCAAGCCCGGGACGGTTGGATATCATTATGCCGCCAGTCTCGGTCTGGAACCATGTGTCGTAAACATCTTTACCGATAGTGGCGCGCGCCCAGGCGATAACTTCCGGATTGAGCGGCTCCCCTACGCTAAAAATGTGCCGAAGAGCCATAAGATTGTAACTCTTGTAAAAACCGGCGTCTTCCCGCATCAACATGCGCAGTGCTGTCGGGGCGGAGTACCAAATAGTAACAGCTTCTTTCTGCAATATATCAAACCAGTGTTTAGGATCATAACCGCCACCATAGTGAATCTGTGTGACGCCAAGGCTCCAGGGACCGATAATTCCATAGGAGGTGCCTGTCACCCATCCCTGATCCGCAGTGCACCAGAAGATGTCGGATTCAGTCAAGTTCAGGATCTCGCGCGCAGTTCTGCTCTGGTGCAGGACACTTCGGTGGAGATGCATTACACCTTTAGGTTTGCCGGTGGAACCGGAGGTATAATGGAGAACCGATGGGGTATCCGGGTCGGTTGGCAACGCGATAAAATCTACTGAAGCCCCCCGCATAAGTGCCGGGTAGCTGAGGATATCAATTGATGCGTGGTCCTCAATATCCACGACAATAATATATTTTAAGAATGGCAACTGCCCGCGAACGCGGAGGACCTTCTTAAGTAGACTCTTTTTAGTTATCACGCACTTCGTTTCAGAGTCTCCAAGTCTATCCAAAACAGCCTGGTCTCCCAAATTTGAAAAAAGTGTGCCGCAAATAACCTTAAGCTTTAACGCCCCAAGAAAAACAAAAAACTGCTCTGGCATTTTGGGCAGGAAGGTAAATAGAATGTCGCCGGCAACAAACCCAAGTGACTGCAGAACATTGGCAAACTTACTTGACTCACGCTCAAGATCATTGAAACTATAGTCGGTACGCTGTTGATGCGCGGATATCCACCGAAACGCAACTTTGTCCCCCAACCCACGCTCGCACTGCATGCGCGTACAGATATGTCCTATATTGTAATTATTACCGAATTGCCCCGATATCGACATCTTTACACACCCCACAAGCTAAAATTGAAAATATATAAACGCCTTGGAACTCTTGTCAAAAATGGTTATCGCCACAATCAGTAATAAATAAACAACCGAGCGGCAGGCGACATGGACCGGACTAAGGCTTTCGGAAAAAATAAGGCGCTCAAACCATCCTCTTGTAATCTGCATAACACCCAGCAATATTATAACTAAGCCTATAAAAACAACTACACTTTCCCTGATTATAGCCGGATGTAATCCGCCTTTCAACGCAAATATGGCTGAAAAAATATTAATTGCATCTGCAAGAGTCTGCGCCCGGAAAAGAATCCATGCCAGATTTACCATTATATAAGTGACCGCCATGGCGGAAATGTGCCGGAAATAGTAAGACCAACTATTTACTCCCTTCTTTTTATTAAAGAAAAAATCTTTAAGAACAGAATAATTGAGTATCAACAAAATGCCGTGCCAGCATCCCCAGAAGATGAAAGTCCACTGCGCTCCATGCCAGAGGCCGCAGGTCGCCATTGCGCCCAAAACACAAAAAGGAGCCATTAGCGGATAATGACGTGTCGCGAACTGAATAGGCGTAAAGACATAATCACGTATCCAGCGGGAAAGAGTCATATGCCAACGGTTCCAAAAATCCTGAGGTGAAGCGGAAGAATATGGCCAGTTAAAATTTTCCGGAAATTTAAAGCCAAAAAGCCGTGCAGAACCAATGGCGATGTCGGAATACGCGCTGAAATCAAAATATATCTGAAGACCGAATCCCAAAGCGCCGAATACTCCGTCAATAGCATTTGGGGATGTCCCGTGCAGAAAAATACTATCGACATAAGGAGAAATGGAATCAGCTAAAACAACTTTCTTAAAAAATCCGAATATTATTCGCTGGCTCCCAAAGGCTATATTTTCATAACTAAGAACGCGCTCGGCCATTATTTGGTCATAAATTTCGTGCGTCCGGATTATTGGCCCCGCGATAAGTTGCGGCCAGAATGCCTTAAACAAGAGAAAATCACAGAGCTTTTCAAATGGTTTTTCTCCCGCCCATATATCAACCAGATAGGCAATACCCTGAAAAGTAAAGAACGAGATGCCAAGCGGCAGGATGATATCGGCGATATTATATTTCCACCCCCCTCCGGCAAACTGAACAACCGTTGAAAGATTAGAAAACACAAAATTAGAATACTTAAAATAAAACAGCGGGGACAAATTAACCAAAATGCCCGCAAACAACGGCCAGGCCAAATCGGCCTTGCGTGAAATCCAACGACCATAAGACCAATTGAAAAGGCTGACCCCAAGCAAAAGAAAACCCAAGGGCCAGTCCCATGTGCAATAAAAGAAATAACTGCCCGCAATAAGAACCTGTCTACGCCATCCGACAGGCACGCTCCAATGCAGAATAAACATCACCAACAGGAACAATAAATAGACATAACTTGTAAAGATCATCGGGATGACCGCCCTTTCAGAAAAACAGATTTAAATTCGTTATAAATAGCGCGGGCTGTTAACTCATGCCCTTTCGCGCGAAAATGCTTAAAATCCGGACCGCCCATAAATTCACCCCAATATTCAGAGGGCACGACTGACTCAAAATTTGCGCACGCAATTTTACTATTAACACACAATGTTTGAAGCCACTCTTTAAACGCTTTATACTGCTCTGGAATATAAGGGTTTTCCGCTAGGGGGTTCAGAGGAATCACATAAAAGACCGGTTCGATACCGCGTTCATGGGCGATTGCGACTATCAACTCCAGGAACTCCTGGTTGAGCTCATACCGGCTATCCAGTATAGGACGTTTGCTTTGTGGTGTAATATTAAAGACCCAGTTTCTCAGCTCAAACAACTCCCCCATAACAGCGGCATTCACATCTTGTCTGGCTGCAACAAGCGGAACAAATGTCGCGATAATCGCCCGCAAGCGCTCTTCAAAGACTTCATTTTTGTTTTTGGCGGGACTATCATCGCCGGCAAGCGATGCTATCATCCTATCCGCAGCGTGCGGAAACAGGCTCTGATACCTGGTCGCAGCCGCCTGCCAATTAAGCGTCAAGTCCGCATTCTGGCTCAGATATCGCTGGTAATTGGGCCTAAGATCAATGTTGCGAAATTTATCGAAACAGACTCCGTAAACAAAGAACGCAGGAGTTGTTTTCTTTTCCGCACTAGCCGCCAGAAGAAGCAGCAGGGCTTCCTCGTTATTCATATTCGGGGCGGCAAGGCCGAAGGCGCGTATTCCATGCCGTGCAAGCCTGTCATCAAGATGCTCTACAATAATTTTATCACCGGGTTTCTTATCATTGATGGCATACATCTGTGACATACCCGCAAGAATAATAAGTGGCGACTTGGCAGCATCGGGTATTAATGGCAGATATCGCTCCAAATTGTCACCAATTGACTTATCCCATCGAACCTGGGTATCAGATGGGTGTAAGTCTTGCGTGTCGATCAGCAGATTCTGCTGTCTTTGCCGGGCTAATATCTGCTGCCGTGACGCTACCAAGACATTACAAATAATGAAAAATATGATCACATACGGTAAAGGCCCCCGCCATAGGCGTTTATCACCAAGCATATTGTTTAAAGGTGAAAAAAATAACATGTTTATAATTTTAATCCCAAAAAATTCCAACTCCCCACGCACACTGAATTGCAATCAAATTGTACCGACATGAATATATCTTCAAACTATTTTTTCACAGATGCCTTACCGATTTAATAGCCGGTCACTTTACAAGCAACTGCTTTTTGAAGTTCAATAATAGTTTTATTCACCGTATCATCCCATGAAAATTCACGTGCTCTTATTACAGCTTTCTGGGACAGCGCATCTTTTTGCGCCGAGGAAAAGTGAAAGACCTCCGTTAAGCAATCAGCAAGTTGCCCGGCATTACCTGTTTCATAGTATATCGCTGCTTTTCCAAAAAATTCAGGCATCGGAGACGCATTTGATGAAATTATAACACTTCCACATGCCATGGCTTCCAGTGCCGTGTTTGGGCAAGCTTCAATCCGACTGCTCATAACATAAACATGCGCGTTTCTATAGCACCACGTCATTTCTTTATCATTAAGCAGGCCACCCCAACAAACATCATCCTGTAAACCTAATTTATTAACCAGCTCTTGTAATTTCCTATAGTAGCCTTTCATGGAAGGCCGCGCGCCACCCGCGATAACAACCTTTTCGCTCATACCGCATTGTTTTAGTTTACTTAGCGCATAGATTATATCTTCCAAACCCCTGTATAACTCTATTGAACCGGCCGTAAAAATAAAGCGTCCGGCCCACTTAAGCGGAACACCCGCAGGAATAGTCAGACCTTCATCACTCGGCAAAGTTACACCGTAATAGACAACTCCAATCTTATGCGAGGGGATTAACCATTCCTTTTGAAGAAAATCCGACACAAAACCGGATATGGCAATTATTCTTTGTGCTCTTTCCAAAGCTTTACGCGTTATCATCTTTTGGAGCTGATTACGTATAGATTCGCACACACTGGCATGCCTTATCCGTGTCATAGGCAACATATTCATCAACTTACAGACCGTTGGGACATCCCGGTGCTTAAAATACCTTTCTATGGGAAGATAAATAACATCAGGATGAAATTGGTTAAGCCTATTTTGCAAATCAGCGTCATGATTCCCTAATATACTGAAAGGTTTACAGTTCACAAAAGTTACATTATCCATCGATCCAAACCAAGATGGCACGGCTAAACTTTGCGGGGACGCACAAAGGATGGCTTCAATTTCAGGATGCCGCGACAAGCGCGGCAGCATGGTTTTCAGGTATTTCTTATACCCTCCGCTCATTCCCCCTCCGGTTAGATTAACGATTGCCAATCTCATGTTTCTATGTCCCTCTTAAAACGCCGTATAATTCATACGAAAATAAATCGTTATATTACTAAAACCCGCACATGGATTCTTTCAGCGTTCATACAACTTCTTTATACACATTCTCCCAATTTTTAGCCATTTCAGCTATAGACCATTTTTGAGTTTTTATTTTTGCAATTACAGCGCGTTGCATTGAAGCATCTGGATCACGTAATGCCTGGACAATAGTATCGGCAACCTGAGAAATGTTAGAAATCGGAACAAAACGCGCGCAACCCTCATCAAGAATCTCATGGTGCGCAGGAATATCCGCGATTACCAGTGGGCAATCGCACGCCATCGCCTCCATAACCGCATTCGGACATCCTTCATAAGCGCTTAAGGAAATAAAAATAGCAGCTTTTTTTACAAGCGCCCAAACTGCGGCCGGAGGCAAATAACCGGTAAAATAAAGATCCGCTTCCAAACCCAGCTTACACCTCAAAGTCTCTAATTCGGTTTGTTGTGGCCCTTCGCCACAAATAACACCAAACACTTTCCGCTGTTTCTTAACACACGCAAGCACTTCCATAAAGACCTTCAGATTCTTAAGCTCTACCAAGCGTCCGACATAAAGCACAATCGGCATTTCCGGTTGCGGTAATCCAGACGGCAAAGCTGCCGGAGTGCTCTCAATCTTCTGTATCGGTAAACCATTTAACACAACATAACAACGTTTATGCTGCACTTTGATTTTCCAATATTCTGCACCATCCAAAGAATTCGCCACGATTGCACTCGCCCCAGAACCTATCCTGACGCGCAAACTGTTTTTCAATGTCGACTTATAGGCGATTGGGGAACTGGGCTCACGAAATATCCAAGGGACACCATTGATTCTTGCCGCCATCCCGCCCAAAATATCCATTTGAGGAATCCATGTATGTACAATATCCGGTTTGAGCCCTCTTATAAGCCGAACCAATTGCCAGAACAAATATGGATCATAATTGGACCGCGATTTAAGCTGATGAAGCACGACACCAGGCAATTCCGGTTTGCAAGAGCCTTCCCTGGAATAAGCAATATGAACCTCATGCCCCATACGGACCAATTCGGGCGCCAGATAATTAAGCTGGCGCTCCGCTCCTCCACCGCTCAAGTTTGGGATAAGATTAAGAATCTTCATCAATCTATAAACTCCCTAAACCAAAGCTCCATAAAAAGAAACGCCCAAAGCCTGTTAGACCAGTCTCTGCGGCCATCAATATGTTCATTCACCATCTTCTGCAACAGCTTGGGCTCAAACAATCCGCGACGTGCGGATGTTTCATTAAGGAGTGTTTCCTTCAGCAGCGGCGCAAGATCTTCACGCAACCATTTACCAATAGGAATACTGAATCCTGTCTTCGGCTTGTTTAAAATTTTATTTGGCAATAAATCTCTAAACGCGCTCTTAAGAATCACCTTGCCACCTGTTGAATCTCGCTTCAACCATGATGGAATCGTTGCGGCAAACTCCATAAACTCGTGGTCCAGAAAGGGACACCGGACTTCCAGACTATTTGCCATTGCGGAAACATCTGTCTTTACCATAAGGCAGTCGGGAAGATAAAAGTTCTGATCATGCCGCATCAACCAGTCCAAATCATCCATGCCCTCCTGCCAGGGATAAGCCGCCAGCGGATCTTCCGGGACAGGCGGCGCGGAAATCAAATTCTTGAATAATGGAGTGTATGCGAGCCGTTTCTCCTCCGGCTTTAAAGTGGTTCCGAACTGCAGGCGTCGAGCCTTAACATTAGGCGCGCCCACCATGGCAAAACCGCGACGGAGACGGGCTGCGGTATTATTACAAGGAAAAGAATTAAGAAGACCCCTCCCACCCTCCGCAAGCATTTTCCTTAACCATAGAGGCAATACATCACATTTGTTCCAACCCCGGATCTGAGAATAACTGTCATACCCGGCAAAAGACTCATCACCTCCATCTCCGCTCAAAGCCACTGTTACATGCTGGCGCGTCATTTTTGAAACATAGTAAGTTGGCAAGGCTGAAGAGTCAGCAAAAGGTTCATTATAATGCTTCACGAGAAGTGGTAAAACCTCGACTGCATTGGGCTTAACTATTAATTCATGATGTTCTGTTCCATAACGTTCGGCCAGTATTCTTGCATAAGGTAATTCATTAAAAGCTTCATCTTCAAAACCAATGGAAAATGTTTTAACCGGCCGGTAGCTTTGCTGCGCCATCAACGCGACGATGGTTGCGGAATCAATGCCGCCGCTCAAAAATGCGCCAAGCGGGACGTCAGATATCATTCGCATCTTTACAGCTTCGCGCAGGCGTTGAACAAGCTCCGTCTCAATTTCTTCTTTCGGAGCGTCATTTATCTGAGGAAGCGGGGGGGTCCAATAGCTATGCGTTCTAACATTACCCTTCAGGTCGCATAACAGATACTCGCCGGGTCTTAGTCTCCTTATCCCTGCAAAAGCGGTAAGGGGACTGGGCACAAATTGATATGTCAAATATTGATCAATCGCATGATAATCCGGAGCCACCCGCACATCCGAATCCGCGGTAATTGCTTTAATCTCAGAACCGAACACAAAAGATTGAGGTGTAACAGCGTAGCAAAAAGGTTTCTTTCCCACACGGTCCCTTGCACAAAACAGTATTTCACGGCGCTTATCCCAAACAGCAAAGGCAAACATGCCACGCAGTTTTTGCAAACATGCCGGTCCTTCGTCTTCGTATAAATGAATAATAACTTCCGTGTCAGTATTTGTAGTGAATTTGTGTCCCCGTCCCCGCAACTGTTTACGTAATTCCTGAAAATTGTAAATTTCCCCGTTGAAAACCAGCCACACGGTGCGGTCTTCATTGGTTAGAGGCGGACACGCGCTGGTGGCTAAATCAATAATAGAAAGTCGGCGTTGCCCCATACCAATATGCGGTGCCGTGTATATCCCCTCATCATCAGGGCCACGGTGTATAATAGTTTTGCACATTGCCCGGATGGAGTCAGGATCCGGGACAACATCTTTAAATATCAGTTTTCCGCAGATTCCGCACATGGTTTCCTTTTTCTGCACACCAAACCCGCGATGATTGCAATGACAACCATCGCGGGCAATACTGTCTGCACAATACCACCCAATAAACTGAATGTTGTATCCCTAACACACTGGTAGATCCAAACGAGCATATAAAGATGAACAGGTAATTTCCACCAGATATTAGAAGGGGTTCTAACCCACTTCATTATCCACCCTGCTAGAGCTCCAAGAATTGCGCCACGAATAGCCGCCTCAAATATACCAGATCCAATAACAGCCTGACTTATAACCCCAAACGCCAACCCCCCTCCCGCCGCCTTGTAGACTGGATAAAAAGTATCAAGGTACCAATCGGCTAGTGATGATTTACTAAACCATAGCAACTGACTTGGAACGAAAGAAAACAGCTCTCCAAATCGAGTTGTAAAAGAAACATCAAGACCACCACTTTGTTTTATTCGCAAAAGGTCAACAGCGTTCGTCCATAGGGACTCAAATTCACTAATACTAATTCCAGTCCGCATAAAATCCTCAATACTTGGTACGCCGCCGACACCACGGCAAATACCAAGAAATTGAAAAACTATAAGGCCAAAAACTCCTCCAGCAAGCAATTTCCCAGTTGGAATTGGGCGGACCAAAATATGCCAAGCAATTACTATAGCAAGCAAGTCAGTTGCCACACCAGCCCGACTCCCCCCAGGATTAATGGTTGCTACGATTAATAATAGATAAGCAATAAGCAGCCAACGGTATCGCGGCCAGCGCTGGAATAACGCAGTGATAAAAACAAGAGTAGCGACCGAAGAGAAGCCTCCCACCATTCTAATAATTTGTCGCAAGCCGAGAGGCAGTTCGGCAATAACTCTATATGAATCGCCATACGACTTCGCAACTGGGATCAGGCCCATCCAACCAATCATTGCTAAGACCAAGGAACCCGCCGCAACAATTACGCCAGCCCCAATCATCTTTGCGCCACTGATCCGCACCTGTGCTTCCATAATAGGGCGACCGACATGCTTTAGCAGAACACCATAAACAGCCGTGAAACCCAAAGTGTAGGCAAGTGCAATATTAAGCAAATAAATTATTTCATTAACAGTTGGCTGCAACTGAAAGAGCCGACCGGCGAGTGGGTCATAGCTCCCTCCCTGAAGCAACCAGAATAGTGGCGGGAGAGTCGCATAGAGCGCTAGTATTCCTAGCCAAAAAAAACCGACATCATCTACCGGCGCCTGGCCATCCCGCCGCGCAGCACGGCGATAAACCCATATCACTACAAACCAAATGACTAAAATTTGCAATAGTACGATTTGCATTATATCATGTCGGGCACTTTAACCATTACCCATCCCTTTTCTAATAAGCTCGCCGGCTTTTAACAACATATTTGCGATTTTGTAATCATTACGCACGCGCTTAAAACCATTGAGCGCGATACGTTCACGCTCCACATCATGTGCCAAATAATACTCGACCTTTTCAATAAGATCAGAGGCGCTCCGATAACCGACAATCTCTTCACCAACATTATAAAATTGAGTCAAGTATTTCCCACCGTCAGAGATCTGCATAACTCCATTTGCCGGGAGATCAAAGAGCCGGTAACCGCCGAGCGTATATTCTCCCCGGAGATGTATATTGATCCCAATTTTAGCGCGCTGATAAAGAGGCACATAGTCCGCAAAAGCCAACGGTCGTACCCAGCCGGGAAAGCCGTATTTAAGATTGAAATAGACATTCTTTTTAAAATTGGCAAGGCCGTACAACTGTAGCCGCGAACCAAATGCCTTCTTAACTGCGGCAATCATCGGCATTTTGTCAACGTGCAATGCCCCGACAAAAATCACATCAATATCACGCTTTGATGAAAGTATGTCCATCTCCGTTTTTGAAGGGTTACAGAGCGCATCAAACGACGCCAATGGCCAGAAATCCACTTTTTTAGCGCCACAGTAGCGAAGCTTCTCTTCCATGCCCATATCTTTGCTATAGGCAGGACTAAAATATAAAACATGGTCATAAGAGTGCAAGTATGCAAAATCACGGTCGTATGTCGCCATAGGGCCATCACTTGTCCTAAGCACCTTATAAATTGGGAGTGTTTTTAAAAAATCGGGATGATAAGGGAAACAATTATCCACAATTAATGCTTCCGCACCCGCTTTATTAATAAACTTCCGGATATCATCATACATACGCAACAGTCCAGCGTGCCGGGCAAAATACAGATTGTCTAAAAGTTGCGCGCGGATGTAGAGCTTCGGATCGAGGTATGAGGCATGATTGAATGGCAGAAATTGGTATTTATCATTAGAGGCTGCGGCAATTTCACGCTGCCAATAGTCGGCTTCAAATCCACATTTATTGAAAGAATATATAATCTTCATTAAAATCGCCTTTTATCTAAACAAAACATAGACTAACCCCAATCGCCATTACAGAAATATTCCTCGGTCAGATTTCCGCCTTCGAACACAGCGGGATTATACAGAAGAAGCAGGAAATATATGGTTGAGAAAAAGGCAATCCAAACACTAGCGAAAGTAGAGAATATTATAAGGAAAAACAAAACCGCCATAGCACAGCCGAAAACTTTCTCCATATAGCGAACAGAATTTACCCCGACTTCTCCTCCAGAAATTGCCGCCCGACACAAAAAATGTATCATGGGCGGCTTATGATCCCAGACATCGCGGTACAACACCTTTCCCGCGCGCATATGATGCGCCACGGAAACGAATATGCCCGAATCTGTCCGAGGCGCTGTGGACATGATAGAATTCGGAGATTGCCATCCGATCCAAGCTACACCAAGCAGCAAAACATATGTTTTACTAAGCGAGAATATCTCAGCAGTAAAACCAGCAAACGCTGATGGGGTGTGTTTCTGGAGGGCATTCATAATTTATCTGAATTTTAAGGGAATTGATTGAAATATTGGTTCCCCAGCACATTAATCGTTAAAATATTTTGTACCGCGTATAACTTGCTAGAACCTTTAAATAATGGGGACTTAGCAACTCATAGTTTTCCCGGAAGACAGGAGGCTTCCCAGTATAAGCTTCATAGGAAATATTCTTAACATTCTTTGATCCCCCATCAATGGAGATAGTATAAATATCCATCACTTCTTTAAGTATGTTTAAAAAATCCATATCGAAGTTGGTAGCATTAAAGAATTCACCTCTACCTTTTTCATACCAATGCAGATTTCGCGCAGGCTGAATCGTCCAGGCATCAAACCCAACAAGGTATACTTTTGAGAAACCAAGATAATAAGCGATGGCAAGCGGCGCGCGGAATGAACCATTAAATAAATTAAACTTACCTAGTAACGAATCCGTGCGATTTCCCCTAACAGGCAGTCTGCGGAATATATAGTTTACATTTTTACCCGATAACACCGGCATGTTTGACAAATTAATAAAAAACTCCTTATCGGATGAAGACTTTATAAACTTTAAATATTTCTCACCGACGCACTTATACTCGTGCAAATATGTCGGCTGGAACACCTTAGGCATAAATAGCCAAGGCTCTGCTACCGTGAAATATTTTGCTTTTAATTTATTAAAATCATTGTGGAAAGGCAATACTCCGGAACATATGGAGAGGTTATCCTTAAACATGCTCAAATCAAACCATTTTACAGATGGCCCATCTCCAAAAATATAACAAGTCTCGCCTTTATGCCGATTGCTGAATTTCTTTAGTCCGCAAGTTACAAACTTTGCTGCAAAATGCTTAATATCCATATCCACGTCCCTCCATGATTTAGAAGTGTTACTATTTAAACTGAAAACCTCGGAAATGCTCTGGGGTTTTAAGCACTTTTACTGCGGATCTCTCATGGAGTCCGACTGTTGAATCATATTTTGATAAGTGCCGGTTTGTAATATTCTGCCCTTACCAAGTTTAATCACCTGGTCGCAATTCTCAAGTGTTGATAGTCGATGAGCAATGATGATTATGGTAAGATCTTGGCCAAGGCCCTTAATAGCTTCCATAACGGCGCGTTCGGTCTCATTGTCGAGGGCGCTAGTGGCTTCATCAAAAATGAGCACTTTTGCTTGCTTATATAACGCTCTGGCAATCCCAATACGCTGTCGCTGACCACCACTAAGCCGAATACCACGTTCACCCACAAGGGCATTATACCCCTCGGATGAGTTTTCAATAAACTCAGCAATATTTGCCTGTTTAGCCGCGTGACGAACCTGTCTTAAGTCTATCTTATCTTGCGGTACACCAAAGGCAATGTTTTCGGAGATGGTGGCATCAGCAAGATAAATGCTTTGCGGCACATGCGCGATGGTCCTCTGCCAAGCCCGTTGGAATTCGCCATTAATCGGCCGCCCATCAACAAGAATCCTTCCCTCAGTGGGCTCAAGAAGAGCCATAAGTAAATCCACCGCGGTACTCTTACCACTGCCAGTGCTTCCCATGAAGCCGATTTTTGCACCTTTAGGGATAGTCAAGTTGATATCGCGGAGTACCCAATGCTTGCTATCACTATATCTAAAGCTGACATTTTCAAAGCGTATCGCTTCATTAAACGGAAGCGGAACCGGTGCGGACTGATAAACATCAGCAGGCAGTGGTTGCTCAAGCAATTCAATAACATCCACCATTGAAGCCTGGCTCCCGATTACAACCATTCCGTTACCATATAATTGTTGCAATATAGGAAGAAGCCGTTGCGCTCCTAAAGCTAATGCCGCTAACAGCGGGAATGCCGCTCCGACGCCACCTTCTCGATAACTCATCGTATAAGCTAAAACACTAATCAATACCATCCCCAACGCCTCCATAACATATCTTGGAGCTGTTGTAATGTACAGGTTTTCACCGGTTGCCCGTTGTAGGTGTTGGATGCTATTCTGAAAAATCCCGCAATAAACGGCCTGACTACCGTCCAATAGGACATCACGAATAGCCCCAAGACCTTCCTGCAGAGCTTTGACTACCTGTGTTTGCTGTAGCGCAATGGACTGGCTATTACGTATCGTTCTACGACGCGTCGTCCAGGCAATTAGGCCATAACTGACACCAAAGGTCAGTAATGCAATAGTTGCGACAACCGGATCAATTACAATCAATGTAATTATAATGGCAAAAAATAGGAAAGCAGAAGTAATCACAGTGACCAAGGAAATCAATACGGTTGTAGCTGTTGCCACCTTTTGCGTAATCCCGCTAATAATCTCACTGCTACTACGGTCCATATGCACACTATAAGGCTGATATAAGGTTCTACGATAGACTTCAATACTGAAATCCGATCCGATAGCATTTGCCAGTCTGATACTTATCCAAAGCAACACCATTCGCAGCAGCGCAGCAATTAAGGCAGCCACTAGGAATGATACGGTTAAGGGCAATACTAAGTCTTGTGCCGATGTGATGCCAAACCCGTGAGCAATTCTGGAAATTAGAGGTGTTTTAAAAACTGTTTCCGGTTGTGTCAGGATGCCGATGAATGGCACCACGGCGCCAAGGCTGACAACTTCCGCCAAGGAGCTAAGCATAGTAAGAATAAGGAGTCCCCCAAACTGATATCTGCGGCGTAGCGTAGTATGCTTGAAAAAAAGCGCCAACAATTTTGGCTTTTGTTTGGGGAGAAAACTAGTGTGCGGGTTCATAAATGGGATCATATGCAAAAACATTAAAAACGGATTAAAACTACTAACATTTTGTGCAATACAGGGCCCATGTATACTTCAGCATGTGCCCTTAACCGCAATTAGAATAACCCTCAATCCAGAAGCGATAATACAGACTTCGCACTATTACACAATTTGCGATATTATTTGTGCTTACTTACTACTTAAACCCAATCGTGGATATGCACCACCGGTCGCCCCCCGGCGACGGAATAAGTAGTTAATCCGGCATCGAAAGCACGCTCTTAACATATCCATCGCATCATAATAAAGCGATATTAAGCGCTCCTTATTAATTTAGGGACTATATATAGTCGACTGTCCTCGAAAAGGAACATTAAGCGCCATCCCGCTAAACCCGGCAGCACTATATGACTCTCTAAACTTGTCGTTTTCTCCCGGAACCAATAAGCATCAATTCGCGCGCCTATCTTAAAAACTTTGTCTTCGTGCGTACAGGTATGAAAGGGGCTATAAGGGCACATAAGCAGTTAAGGGCGGGGTATTTCCAAACTATAGGCAGTTGGCGAAACCTAAGCACCTGCACCTGCTCAAAGTCGAAAATCTTGTAGATATCTTCCAACGCTGGTCTTGAAAACGGCGTTTTGTGTGTATGATCATCGAAATATATTTTGTAATTAGATTCCCAATCCGGAACGAGTGTGAGGAGTATACCCCCAGGTTTCAAGACTCTCAACGCCTCCCTAAAGTATTTTTCAGGATCACGCAAATGTTCAATAAACGACTTTGAATAAACAATATCAAAAGAGCAGTCTGCGTGTGGCAACATGGAGTGTTCGATGTCACATATTTCTATTCGAAGATCTAGGTTCTGGCGCTTTGCTTCGGGAGAAATATCCACACCGTTTACTTTAAGTCCAAGCTTGGCAAAATTCCCAAGAAATTCACCCCGGCCGCAACCGACCTCAAGCAGGGTCATGCCTGGGCGCATGGCGAAGGCTTCAAAGAGATGCTTGGCCAACCTTTCAGGATAGTCGGTCCTGGGGCGGTTCTGGTCGTTGTAAACTACTTTCACATAATCGGACATAAGTTTTAAAAGAAGGATGCGATGATTGTGTCGGTGGCACCTATGGAGGCCAGTTGCTTTTCATAAGCAGAGTGCAACTCCGGGGAATCCAGAAAGTTCCATTTTTGGTGGCCGCCTGGCGCGCCTTTTGAAAGCCAGTGCAGATGATTAGAGACCGGGTAGCGCTGTATATGTTTGACGTAATTCACTTTTAGGCCGGCTTTTTGCGCCAGCAATTCAAGCGTGGAGACGTTGAAAAGGTAGAGATGGCAGCTCCAGTAGGTGAATTCCGAGAAAGCTTTTGACTGGAATAGCGTAAGCATAGCGTCGGCCGAGCTGGGCACTTCTATGACTATTTGACCAGAGCCCTTCAGAAGGCGGGCCAGCTTTTCAAGCTCGATGGCAGGCTCTGGCAGGTGCTCAATAACATGGAACGCCGTAATGAGGTCGTATTTGCCCTTCAGGCCGGACAGAGAGTTCATGACGGTAAGGCCTAGACCATTATGATGTTTTTCCAGACCACGCTCAATTTCGAGGCCCTCCGCGCGGGCGGCCAGTTGGACAGCTTTGCGGAGGAACCCCCCATTTCCGCACCCAAAATCCAGCACCTCACGATTCTCAATGGCCGCGGAAAGGAATCGAAATCGGCGCAAATCGTCAGCCTTTGTGGCACTGCACCAGGATGCGGTATCCTGCGTAATTCCGTGCATTTTAGAGTCTTGATAAAAGTTTTTCTTAATATGACCGAAAGAGGATAGAAAAACAAGGCCACAGGAGGAACACTCCCTAATTTCAAGGGAGTCGCTGTCACGGACTTTTCCAGGGCGTCTCATCGATTTCGCGCAACCGCAAAGATAGCATTTAGATGCGCTCATTTTTTCCGGCCTCTGTTATGGCGGTTTTCATCACAGATATCGCCTCTTTTATCGCGTCCACGGTAATACAAAGCGGTGGCGCGAGTTTTATTGAATTTCGATTGGTGCAAACAGGCAGGACCCCGTAGTAAATGCAGCGCGTCACCACCGCCGTCGCTGTAGCGGCGTTTTCAAAGATTATCCCGGCTATCAGGCCCCGTGTATTTACCTGCTTTACTCCGGGAAGTCCGGCCAATGCCGCCGTCTCCTTTTCCCATACTGGGACCACCTTTTTTAGATGTGCCTGCATTTTGGGACCGCTTAGAACCTTGAGGTTGGCCAACGAGGCGGCGCAACACAGTGGATTGCCGGACTGGGTGCCATGCAGGTCGGCTTTAGTATCAATATCGGCTATTTCCTTTTTTGTGAGTAACGCAGCCAGAGGCAACGAAGATGAAATTCCTTTGCCAAGGCAAAGTATATCCGGCTTAAAAGCCGGCGAATATGTCATATAGCCGTAGAGTGTGCCTAAGCGGTAAAATCCGGATTGCATTTCGTCAAAACATATCAGGGAGCCGGCCTTCCTGGCGAAGGTATAAAGGTCACACAGGTATTTGTGTGGGTAAAACCAAGCTCCCCAACCTTGGAAGGTTTCCAGCATAAAGCCTGCTATCTGCTCGGGGGGCGGGAGCTTTTTGGGGTCAAAACAGGAATCCGGGGAATAGGGGAAATCAAGGAAAACAACATTCTTATCCTTAACACCAGACCAGTCAGCCTTAGTGTTGCTACCGCAGATAAGGTCATTACTGAGCCCCCGTCCATGATAACTGCCATTGAAAGTTACAATATACTTGCGACTATGTTTATTGCCCCAGTTCTTTATAAGCTTATAGGCGGCATCAACAGTCTCTGAGCCCGTCATCAGAAGCATAACGCAGTTGAAATGCTTGGGGGAAATGGCCAGAAGCTTCTTCAGAAAATCCCTTTTTACTTCTGTGGGATAGTTGTAGGAGAACAGCAGATCTGAATCCAGAGTTTTCTTTATAGCTACTTTTATGGCTTTATTGGAGTGGCCTGAGTTGGCCACAAAAATGCCTGATGTCATATCAATATACTTGTTCCCGTTAAAGTCATAAATGGAGAACCCTGAGGCTTTCTTCCATGGTAGTTGTATGGTCTGCTGGGTGGCCAACGGCTCCATATCCGCAGTGGCGGCAAAAAGGCGGTTGTCTGAGATATCAGGCTTTTTCTTCATAAGCCTGTGCTTTGTTTTTATTGTCATAGCTCTATTTCATTTCCTGCACCATTTCCAGTATTATGCCGTCGGGGTCATGCACGTACATTACCTTGACTTTGCCGTCCGGAGAAAACTGCGGGGCATAGTTGCACTTATAGCCCGCACCCAACAAAGCCTTGAAGAGAGCTTCAATATCCGGAACAGTAAAAGCCAAATGCGAACAACCGGGGCGGTTGGCCTGACCTATTTCCTCCGAAGGGACACGGAGCGGGTGAGAAAGATACTGAAGAAGTTCCACAATATGTCCACCTGGGGCTTTTAGCTTGGCCCACTCCAGGATCACGCAGACTATACCTACCAGATTTTCTATATAAATTCCCTCTTCTCTAGAGCGACCGACCAGTTCCAAGCCGAGGAAATCGTGGTAGAAAGCTATAGACTTTTCGAGGTCCCTCACCACCAGACCAGTATGGCGTACAGCTGAAATTCTCCTCATAGCGGGAACCCGGTCTTTAGATAGTTCAAAAGGACGCTGCCATGCCGTTTTATTTCAAACTCAAGGTAGTCGAAATCTTCAGGGGCGTCCACTTCATGACAAGTAGGCGAAACAAACGCCAGCATTTTTGAACCATGCAACAACCCTGTTGAAAGAAAGGACCTAGAATTTATTATATCGATGTAGCCGTCCGGAACATAGACTTCCGGGAAAGACTGCCGCGGCTTATTTAAATCGTCATTTGAGTAATGCGGTATAATGCCTGAAAAAAAACCCTCAGGACCGCGCAGGAACCATTTAAACGGTGATTCCGGGGCGGGATGTGCGGAACGCATCGAAGTGGCTTCAGGCTTGGAAATTATCAATTCTATGGCGGCGTCGACAAGCCGCGGATTACGGAACGGGGTAGTGGGTCTCAAGTGCGCAAGGTATTGTGGGACAGTAATCTCGTTTTCTTTAAACCAGTCGAGTACGTGCCGCATGAACTCTGCGTCTCCGGAACTATCGCCCGCAAAGGCAGCCGGCCGCAGGAAAGGTGTTTCGGCGCCGAAGCGCCTTGATACTTCCGCTATCTCTTGGGAATCAGTGGAAACAATTGCGCGACTTATGCGATCGGAAAGCTTTGCTGCGGCTATGGAGTAGGCGATAAGGGGATACCCGGCCAGCAGACGCAGATTTTTACCTGGGACGCCTTTTGAGCCACCGCGGGCAGGGATAATAGCATAGATATTCATTTTTTGCCGAGATTTTCCGGTATAAACGGTGTTCCAGCTATTAACTTTGGAATATGTGTCCGCGCAGTTTTTTACTAACGGACACTTCCTTGGGATGGATGTCCACTTTCCCATCCCCCATTGCTTTTACTATTTTACGCACCGCACCCACCAGGGAGTTCAGGCCGGCCGGCTCAAGCGAAGCCGATTGATCGGAACCGTACATGGAACGGTCAAGAGTGATATGCCTCTCAAGGGAGGTGATACCTAGAGCAGCCGCCGCGGATGATACGGCTAAACCGGTTTCATGGCCACTATAGCCAACATTGCAGTTATAACGCTCCTTAAGCGTTTTTATACAGTTAAGATTGGCGTCCTCATCATCCATGGGATAGGTGGATTTGGTATGCATCAACTCGAAAGGACAGCCCGCCTTTTTAAAAATTTCAACGGCAACATCTATTTGCGCCAAGGTGCTCATACCGGTGGAGATAAAGGTGTGCTTCTTCTCTGAAGCTATCTCTTTAAGTAGTGTGGTGTCGACTATCATTGCGGATGCCACTTTGTTATATTTACAGTTGAACTGGCGCAGAAACTTTTGGCTGTCCACATCCCATGCTGAGGCAAACCACTCGATACCAAGTTCTTTACAATAGCGGTCTATCTCCCCATAGGATTCCAGACCGAATTCAAGACCCTCTTTCTGCGCCCTCTGGGTTTTCCCCCAAGGAGATTCACGCAGGGAATCCAGCAACTCTTTAGTATAGACTTTATTTATGGTACGCTTCTGGAATTTAACTGCGTCACAACCAGCAAGCTTTGCGAGTTTAATAAGGTCTTTGGCAATACTTATATCGCCATTATGGTTTATTCCCACTTCCGCTATGATGAATATAGACATTGGTTATCTCCTTGCACCCATTTAATTTCTAGCCCCGGGGAATGCCCCAGTAGTGACACTTACTGCACAAATTTAACTCTCCACGCCTACCCTCGATATGTGCCCGTATATAGTCACGTCGTTTAGGCGAGTTCCATATGGAAGCTAACGTCTCTTTAGAAACGTCACCGATGACACCTTGCCGATCAGGGTCGAATCTGACACAGAAAGAAACCTCGCCTTTGGTATTTATTGCGATATGATTCATTATCTCTATACAGAACCCTACTTCTGGGATTGTCGTCTGCTTTGTATATTTAAAGCTACCGTCTGGGGAATGCAGGACACGCGGTACAACAAGACATCCAGTTTCCCGATAAAGCTTCAAGCGGTTTTCGCCGATGTCTCCAAGACAGCGAATAATAATCCGCGGCGAGAACATGCCATTGAGTTTAAGAAATTGTTTCAATATTTCGAACTGCTCTTCCCATGTCTCGTCGCGTTCAAAAGTTGAGACTGTTACCGTGTCCACACGACCTTTTATATCCGCAGCTCGCTTCAGCAACAGTTTGCCATTGGTATCGAAACAACGAATCTGCTTTTTAAAAAAGTCAAGCGCAGAGAGTAATTCTGGATACATGAGTGGATCGCCGTTGTTATGAAACTGCACTATTACATCTGGCGGGAGTTGAGCAGCGATAAGCTTCACCAATCCGATATCCATATCATCATTGAATATTATTTTGCCAGGGTTTTCCGCCTCGATCTTGCGCCGACCGCACATCCAACACTTTTTATTGCACCGGTTGGTTAACTCAAGGTTTACCGTTGTGAGCCCGTTGAAGCAGATTTTGTCGGAAGGTGAATTCTTGGTCATTTTTATTTATTCGCACCAAATTCATTTCAACTTTTGATATGAACAGATAAAATCACGTCCTTATACCAAATAGGCCATCAAATGGCTTATGCATTTTTCATAAATTAATAATCCGGATCATTAGTCATCATTATATCATTTTGGGCAGAGAATGCCGTCCGTTTCAGGGCTTGTCTGGAGCCTTTTTGGCCGCAAATGTGTCAGCCCGGAAACAACGCCAAGCACTATCCAGAATATCCTTTCACAAGCATAGTCATTTGTTGATACCCATACGCACACAGCCACCAGACCAGCCCAAAATGGGAAAGCATCAGAATAATATCCTGAATGAAAGCCCTTAAACACCACCCATCCAACTAGCAAAAATAGAAAAAAAGCGGGGATTACGCCTAATTCTGCCATATAATACAGATAGGAATTATGCGGTGTAAGATCAGGGTTCTGATCAATTACCCCGTTAGCTGGTATAGCAAGCTTTTGGTAGGCTTTACTATAGGATCGGGGGAAGTTACCTACACCAATACCCCAAGCTGGGGTATCCTTAATGAGTCCCAAAGTATACCGCCATAATACTGCCCTTGTGTTTGTAGAACCATCGGCGGATACTGTTGCAAATGGTTTTTGCAAGAGTCTTATAAAAAAAGATTCTTTCCCACGCATATTAGCGTCTTCCCGATGATTAAACACGCCCAATACCACGACCGAAGTCACCACAACAGCTAAAGGGATAAAAAGATATTTCTTTGGGAATCCGCCCGAGATATGAGCATAAGCCATCACTAGCACAACGCAAAATACACCTAACCAGGCGCCGCGGCTAAAAGTATAAAAAACCCCGGCGGTGCCGAAGGCTATAGAAAACAGTTGCATGAACCAAGCGAAAGAAGTCATTTTGGCGCCGTTGGAAACAACGTACCTGGCCAGAGATATCGTAAACAGCCAGGCAAGCATCCCCCCCGCAAGTGTTGACCCATTAGCGAAACCCCAACCTGCCACTCCCGTCCCCAAAGCTGGGGATCCTAAAAATCTTGAAATAAAAAATATTCCGGCAAAATTCACCTGTAATAGTATAAGGGCGCCGGCCGCGATAAGATAATAGTTTATCCACACAAACACAGAATCCAGATTAAGCCCGGCTATAGTCGTGCGTACGAATAGGAAAGAGAGAAACGAAATAAAGTATATCTGAAACACGCTCCGGGAGAATTCCCTTGAATGCATCAAAAACGAGGAAACCAGAAAAAACAGAAACATCAAAGAGAATAGCAGAATGTCAGGCTTAAGATATTTTCTCCACAAGCTAGGAAAAACAGCAACCTGTATAGCCATAAGAAGCAGGCCGAACCCCAGGACAGGGGTATGAAAACTTACAGGAAAATCCCACGGTTTATACGGAACCAATAGATAAAGCGCAATATATAGGTACAAGGTAAAAGAAAGAAGTCCGCCGACAACCTCTGTCGCTTTCTGCCGACGGCATTGTTCTCTTACGCTTGATGTATTCATTTTTCTAGCGGTATTAAATATGTGGAATTATCTAATTCACTAACCCAACCATTTTATCAAGACTTTTCTACAAAATCCGGCGGATTTACAAAGATGTAAACTACTATAGTCGCCAAACTGATATTCCATTATTTTTCAGGATGTCAAGATCAAAAACAGACTTCACATCAATAAGCACTGGTTTTTCGTTCATTAACTTCAACAACTCCGGCACCGATAATTCACGAAAACTTTGATGCGCGACTGCCAGGACTACAGCCGCGGCCGGCGCTAAATCATCCAGGGGTGTCAGGGAAATACCGTATTCACGCAATGACTCCGCGGCATCAGCCATTGGATCACACACTTGCACATTAACTCCATAACTTTGCAACTCTCTTATAATATCCACAACCTTGGAATTACGCAAGTCCGGACAATTTTCTTTAAAAGTAAGCCCTAAAATGGTTATTATACACCCCTGGATGGAATGCCCAGAGCGAATCATTTCTTTAATTGTACGCTGGGCGATAAACTTCCCCATACTGTCGTTTATTCTGCGCCCCGCGAGTATAACCTGGGGGATATAACCCACGGTTTCAGCCTTATGGGTGAGGTAATACGGGTCAACGCCGATACAATGCCCTCCCACCAACCCCGGCTTAAAATTAAGAAAATTCCACTTTGTACCGGCAGCCGAAAGAACAGCCTTGGTATCAATACTAAGGCAGTCGAAAATAATAGCCAATTCATTCATCAGAGCTATATTAATATCGCGCTGGGTATTTTCAATTACTTTAGCAGCCTCGGCTACTTTAATGTTGGGAGCGCGGTGAACGCCGGCAGTAATCACTGAGCCATAAACCGAAGCTATTATTTCCAACGATTGCGCGTCCTGGCCGGAAACAACCTTTGTAATTTTGGTAAAAGAATGTTCTTTATCTCCGGGATTAATGCGCTCGGGGCTGTAGCCTATTTTAAAATCCACTCCGCATTTTAGGCCGCTGGCTTTTTCCAGTACGGGGCCGCATTCTTCTTCCGTGGCGCCGGGGTATACGGTGGATTCATAGACCACGATATCTCCAGATTTCAAGACTTTCCCGACCGTCTCGGACGCGCGCAGCACTAAAGAGAGGTCGGGGTTGTTAGCATTATCTACCGGCGTAGGGACAGCGACTATGTGAAAATTTGCAGTTTTCAAGTCAGCAATTTCGCTTGTAAAAAATATATTGGCAGCTTTTAGCTCGGCTGCTGATACCTCGTTGGTCCGGTCACATCCGGATTTAAGTTCTTCAATCCTTTTTTTACTTATGTCAAAGCCGATAGTTCGCCCTTTTTTTCCAAAAGCCACAGCGACAGGAAGGCCAACATAACCAAGTCCAACAACAGAAACAGTAATGTTATTGTTTTTTATCATAAATTGCGCACCGGGGCCAAGTCTTGAAATTTAGCAATTTGCGTTCCAGGAAGGCGCCATTTGCCGGACGCTTAATAGCTAAGGCCAGAACTGCAACTAGAGCTTGCCGACCGACAACTTGAAGGCCTCAGCAAAGCCCCGTTGGTTATGGGTTGATTGGTATTTGTTTCGGCCACATATATATTTTATAATATCTAATACCAAAGTAATAGGGCCTTAAGGGCAAATTATAAAGGCCAAATGGTCCAGAACTGGGCCGGAGGCAACATAAATACCAATCACAGCCCCAAATGCCGAGCCAAACAAGAAGCAACGCGATATTATGTCACAACCCGAAATCAACCAGGCAGGAATTTTAAGGCTTTCTGTATTTGCTTGTGAAATCAATAAAAAATGCCAGAATGGCGCCGCCGATCAGTCCCAAAACAGCGGCAAGTAAAACATTTCGGGCCTTCCGCGGACCTACCGGTCGGGTTGAAATTTCAGGCGCCGTGAGCATAACGATATTACGGATGCCGGCTTTAACTGCCTTCAATTGTTCGATCTCAATGCCCAGATTACTGATATCGGTCTGCAACTCTTTAATGGAGCCCGCCACGGTTTCTTTTTTTGCCTTATTGTCCGCCAGTTGATTACTCAGTTGGTTAAAGTACGCCATATTCTGCTGTATAGTGTTCAGATACAACAAGGATGAAATCTCGTCCCCCTGGGCCTTGCTTTCAAGAAGAAGATTTTTTTTAGCCAGTAATTGTTCCGTATTGGTCCTGGTCTCTTTAAGCTCGCCTAGCAACTCAATTTCGCGCGCTTCAGTTATTTTAAGATTCTCCCCCAGTCTTTTTATTGAATCATATTTACTTTTAACGCTATTGGCTACGATAGAGCGCTGCTGTTCTACGACATCCCTTTCAAGATCGACTGCTTGCTTGTAAAAAGCGGTGAGTTCGTTAAAAAACTGGCCTAATATTTTCACGCCAAGTTCTTTATCATTCTCCGGTTTTTTTATACTGAGCGTTAAAAACGTGGCGAGTTTAGGCAGAGCCACCTCCAATCCGATATCGGTATCAGGCGGCAGCCGCAAAGCATTGATCACATTGACATTAAAACTGCCGGCGTCTATCCTGGCCTTGATATTATTGGGCGTGTCCAATAATCTGGTGTTCGGCAACATGCTGGGCTCTATAATCATTGAAATATTCCAGACTTTAGGCGCCAGATAATTAACCACAGCGGCCGCGATACCGGACGCCAGAAAAACGGCCAGAATCAATTTCCAGCGTTTTATCAGCACCGCGGCGTATTCGGCCAAATCTATTTCCTGATTATAATCCTGATTTTTATCTGTCATTTTATAACTCCTTAAAACAATGGAATCGCTTACACACCCGGGCACTGTCAGCCCCCTATCCCCCCGCCATTCGTCCGGGGGGCAACCACCGGGGGCCAGGTCTTGAAATTTAGGAATTAAACTCCGGAAGTTCCGGGGACAGTATATTTAACTACCCGTGGAGCCCGTGTACAGCCTAAAGGCCTGCATATCCTTCGATATTCTCATTATACCATTTGAGAATACCGCTGGCGATAAGCGTATAACTACGCCATAGGCTTTAGGCCCATAAGCGGGATAAAGATTGCTTACTGTTTACGATTTACGGTTAACGATTGACAATTTACCGGAGACTTTAAGGAATAGATCCATTGTTTCGGCGGCGGCTTTATCCCATGAGAATCGGGCGGCGCGCTCCGCGGCTTTTAGCGAGGCTTGTTCCCGGGCGCCTTTATCGCGGGAGAGAATTTCAAGCAGGCCCGCGCCTAATCCTTTAGAGTCACCAGCTTGGTAGTACAAAGAAGCGTCCGCCAGTATTTCCGGCAGGCAGGGGCTCTCAGTGGCGATACAATTACAGCCGTGCGCCAAGGCCTCCAACGCTACAAAACAAAAGGATTCCACGCGGCTGGTGAGAGCAAAGGCCGCGCAATGCGAATAATACCATCCGAGTTCCTGTTGAGAAATATGCCCCGGCCATATCAAATCAGAGGAAAGACCCAGGGACGCGGCCAAGGTTTCCATACTGGTTCTGTAGCCGCACGTGGCCGGCCTGGATCCCCCGGCTATAACCAACTTAAGCCCTGGATAACGCCCTTTAATATCCGCGAAAGCCCGAAACAGATCCTCAAAGCCCCTATAAATTTCAAATGAGCCGGCGGTAAAAATAAACCCGCCTTTCAACAGATCGGTAATTTTATCAGCCGGCGGGACTGGGGTGGGTACGGGACTCTGCCCGAAATTAATAAGCGACACTTTTTCATTTTCAACGCCCAAACCGGCGACAAGAACCTCCCTGACAAAAGTTGTTGGAGCTATCACGGCCGCGGCCCCGCGCGCGGCGCGGCCGGTTTCAAAACGCCTAGCCCAGGATTGAAACTTCTCCCGTATTCCGCTGGTTGTCTTTATGTTTACAAGCGGGGCCATATTGTGCACTATTGTGACAATTGGCGCGGCCGGATAGCTGAAATGCCTTTCAATGGAAACAAACACAACATCCGGCCGGAACGCGTCAAGGGCGGCTTTGAGTTGTTTGTCAGGCGCGGAGCGAGTCAATTTAAACGGCTCGCATACCGTCAAACTTAATTTTGGAGAGGGCGCGATCCAGGTTTCAGCTTTAAAGCCTACCGGTGAGGCGCATAATATTTTTTCTATCTTATCCGAAGCGGCCAGGCGCGGTAAAATATTGGCTATATAACTTTTATGCCCCCCGCTCATTCCCCCGCCGGTAAGATTGATTATCGCAAGTTTCATATAAATATAGTTATCCGCGCGTTTTAAACCGCCAAACAGAGATTTGCCGCCTTATCCGCCCGGGTAGCGGCAATAAGATTAGCAGAATTGTCAGGAAGGCCAAAGCTACGGTCTTAAGATGATAAACGCTGCAAAAGGCTGTGGAGAGGCTTCCCGGGCGGAATACACCGGCAAGCAGGGCCTTGGCTTCGGCTGGTTTATCCGTAGCGGCAAGATTAAAAGCACGGTTAACATTATCGTTCATTACAAGCCTGGAATAGTCGGATTTTTCTTCAGGCCCCATTAAATCCCGCGCGTATCCAGCCGCATAAGTCTCGAAAACCCTCAATAAGTCGTGTGGTTCTGTCTTTGCCCTTCCTGCCCCATAGCTGAAACTGGCCGGGCTTACCCTGTAGTTGAACAAGGGTTTGTTGATCACGCCTATCGGATATTTTTGCAGTATCCTTAACCACACATCCAGATCGGCGGAAGTCCTGAAGCGCTCATGATCCCAGTGTTTGATGTAATTTTTATAGATCGCGGACCTTACCATTACACCGGGGCAAAGCAGGAAATTTCCGTGCTTAAGCATTGCTTTGAATATGGTCTGGAAATCATATAACCGGGGATCCTGAGCCGCTAACGAGCGAGGCAGGCGGTAACTGCGCCCGACACGGCCGGCTGCGTCACAAGTATCGGCCATTACAAACACGGCGCCGGCTTCGGGATTATTCCGGAAAAAATCAACCTGCTCTTCTATGATCCGGGGTGTATATACATCATCGGAATGAAAGATAGCGGTATAATCTCCGTCGGCCAATTGAAGACAGCGCGTAAAGTTACCTTCGGCGCCGACGTTCTCGGAGTGACGGAGAACATGAACCCTGGCATCTCTGGAGGCATACGAGTTGGCAAGATCTATCGTATTATCCGTAGAAGCGTTATCGACAACTTTAACAAGGAGACTAGGGTAGGTTTGCCCTAATATTGAATCAAGCGTGGCAGAAAGAGTTTTGCCGGCATTATAGGTGGGCACGCAAATACAAACAAGGGGAGTTGAAAAATTTTTCACAGTTCTCCCTTTGCGTACACAGGGCTGCGATAAATCAGGTATTGCGCGAATAGGAAATAAGATCCCAGGGCGAGTAGGACCGCGCAGGATATTAAGACCGAAGATTCACTATTTTTAACCAGCAACCCGAGCGGGAAGGGCAGCGCCAGTAATACGGCCATTTTTATGGCCCTGAAGTTTACAGTGAACTTCATTATGCGGCGCATACCGGCAATCATAAATAAAAGCGTGACAAAACCTGACAGCACCAGAACGGCGGGGATCAAGAACGCGTGAGCCGGTGAAAACGAGGCTAAATAAACACCGACAGCGGTCAAGACGCCCCCCAAGGCATAAGGTTTTGCCAAAGGTCCGGTACGCATTTCCGAATGCGCCACCGTGGAGAAGATATTTGTGACGATCCTGCCAAATTCAACCCACGCCCCGAAAACAGTGAAGATCCAGACTTCACGGAACTTAACGTCCACCAAAACCGTCACTAAGTGCCAGGCGAGAAAAGAAACGAACAAAGTGGTAAGCAGATATAGCGGAATAATAACGCCGGCCATTTTATTCCAGGCTGATCTCCGGATCTCGCCGTCGGGCGTATTGATCTCGGTATAATAAATGGGATAGTAGATCTGCTGCACAAGCGATTCTGCGGCCGTGGCGACAGCCGCAGCTATCCCCAGCCCCACAGCCATCTGACCCAGGAAATCAAGACCTATATTTTTTTCAACTATAAGACGGTAAGACTGATTCTGCATCCACATGAAAAATGTCATCACCAGCAGGGGAAAGCTGAACTTGGCTATTGCGTGAAGGCGCGGTTTTTTAACGATCTCCCAGACTCTGCTGAAATTCACGTTATAACTCACCTTACGTCTGAAATATAGCAATGAGACGGCAGCAGCAACCGTGAAACCCAATATCTGTCCCGCTATCCACATCGCGGAGGATGAGCAATACAGCTTTACCAGTAAGACGGAAAAAAACAGGGAGAGCAGAAGCGTCAGTGTGGAAAAAACCACAAAACTAAGCCTGTGATGCAACATATTCAAGGCTGGGATTATCGTTGCGTTCCAGGTACCGGCATAAATATAACCGAAAGCGAGCAAGCAAAGCCCCAAGGTACTGATACCCGCTGCGATGCCAAAAGCGCCCTTTACAAGGAATAAGACCGGGAAAACAGACAGAGAAACCCCTAAAACATAAACATTGTAACAGGCAAAACGATCAAGAAGAGTTCCCCCTTTATGCCAGTCATTCAGTCGCCTCGTGATAAACAACCCGACCGGGCTCAGGAAAACCAGAGAAAAATATGAGGTTATGGAAAAAATCAAATACACATTCCCCACCTCACTATTGGAAAGGAGGTGGGTCAAAAGGCGCATAGCCGCCATCGCTATTAAAATCTGGACGGCGCGGCCCGCGCCGATTATGATATAGTTTCTGTTCATTGATGAAAATGACCCATCTATTTTAGAACCATATTTCTGATCTTCAAAAATGCGCGCCGGACATTAATCATCACCATATATAATTTCCCGCCACAAGGCCCGTCCGTCAGGAACTTATAAAGATACCCCGACGCTATTACAGCGTCATTGACGTTAAGGATGTTCAGCTGGCCTGCGTTTATAGTTATATTTGAAAACATGTTGCGTACAAGGGACACAAATCTATTTAACCTATACCACGGCCCTTGGAATTTATTCGTGACGGAAAGCCCGTTTTTAGCGGCAATCAAGCGACACTGCTCAGCGACATCCTTCAATTGCCCGGGCGGGGACACATTCAGAGCGACTTCCAGCTGACTGGCCAATGTAACACCAAAAGACCCCTGGTGTATATGCCACGATTGCATATAGCACTCATACCAGATAACCTGAAAGGATTTACCGGTGATA